>OGDF01000065.1_pt1 | contig 142398 bp, 113 predicted proteins | sample 1570141 | NCBI WGS metagenome assembly OGDF01 (sample SAMEA4370581, study PRJEB24528) | human gut metagenome | reverse complement strand
GCGGCCTCCGCTTACATACCACCAGCTGCCGTTGTATTTGCAAAGTCCTGTTGCACTGAAATTAATACGGCCCCCGCTTACATACCACCAGCTGCCATTGTATTTGCAAAGTCCTGTGTATGCAAAATTAATCTTTCCTCCGTTTACATACCACCAGCTGCCATTCCATTTAATAAGACCGTTAGCTGAAAAATCAATCTTTCCTGATGATATATACCACCAGCCTGCTTCATTCTTTGCAAAGCCTGTATAACCAAAATCAACATATCCATCAGTAATTTTCCACCAGTATGAAGAGTACTTTGCTACTCCATTGTAATCTGGCTGGAATTGTCCTTCATTTAAGTACAGCCACTGTCCGTCTATTTCCATGATGCCTGTAGCACTTGTATCTACAACACCATCTTTATATAAACAGACAATGCCATCTTCATTTGTGTGGAGTCCGTTCCATAAATTAACATTTACTTCATACTCCGCAGTCTGTGTGTCAGCTTTTCCCTCATATGTAACGTTAACAGTAATCTTTGCTGTTCCATCTGCTACAGGAACGATCACACCAGTCTGTGAATCTATCTTTACCACAGATTCATTGCTGCTTGACCAGACTTCTGATGATATTGTCCATCCATCAGGCGAATCCACTTCAGGCGCATCGTATTCACGAACTGTGTTTACTTCAAGCTGTGATGTAGACAGGAATAACTGTGCCTGTGTTTCTTCATCTGCAAATGCCATAGTTGAAGGAACGCATGTGCAAAATACGAATGCAACTGCGATCAACAACCACTTCTTTAAACCTTTCATTTTTACACTTCCTATTCTTTTACCTTACAACTATACAACCTACTACCGGAACATTGAGACGCTTACATAACTGAAGCTCCTTCTCAAAATCATTGTATGTTGTGGCAAATAATTTTTCTATTAAAACAACTCCTTCTGCCGCCTCTAAAACCTTTAATGCTTTTGCATCAGTTAATACTGCTCCTGCATATTTAGCATCTGAAAGAGTTTTTCCGATAGCTTTATCAGCAATTTCATCAATACCTGCAAGATTTTTACTGTCTACAGTACTTGCAAATACGATATTTTTTTTCTGCGATTTTTCTGCCAATACTGCAAGCTGTGCGCAGATATACTCTATCTGTTCCTGTGCTTTTGCTTTATCTGTACCATCTACAACATTTCCAAGGACATCAACCCTGAAGCTGTCACTTACATCTGATACAGCTTTTAATTTTCTTGAAAGAATATATAAAATTGCAAGAATTATAGCCGGAAGGATAAATCCTGCCGCTGCACCGAGAACGATATATTTAACATTTATATATGAAATCTCTTTTTCTTTGTCATCAGCCTTCATATTATCCTTGAGAGCCTCAAAGTATTTTGTCTGTTCTGCAGTAAAGGATGTACCAAAACTATCCATAGCACTCTTTAAAGAATCAAGTGTGGCATTTGTGTTCTGCTGATTATCTGCAAGTTCACTGTCTGAGATCATACCCTGCTGCTGTGCAACCTGTTCAATCCCAAACTGTCCATATGTATTTGACATAGAAGCTGCATATGACTCGAATGAGCTGCTTACAACATTTCCCAGATCAGTAAGCTTAGCTTCATCAGATGAATACACTGTGACTACCACTACAGCAGAATCAATTGTAAGATCAATTTTGACACTGTCAAGAGAAACTTCTCCTGTTGTATTTTTTACTGAAACAAGCTCTCCTGCATATTTTTCTTCACAGCCTAATATATCTGCCATACTCTTGCAGAGTGCATCATCTGCTGTAAAGCTTTCAAGAGATTTAGCTATATCAACTGCATCCTCTGAAGAAATCCTATATACAATGCTGTCCTTTGCAACTGCGGAAGCATCAAGTCCCATCATAACAGAGCCACTTATATAATCAAAAGTATTATCGTACTGTTCTTTGTATTTAGCATATGCTCCAAAAGCCTGGTCTACTTCATCGACTTCTTTTATTGTCTCAATCTTCTTTTTGGCCTCTGCTGCTTCATCTTTCTTTACCTTTGCTGAAGACGCAAAAGAAAACACATCACAAAGTACTGCCAGAATAACCATACATAAAACTAACAGTTTCCATTTCCGTGCTACATACAGTACCATCTCGCGTAAATCAATTGTTATTTCATCACGTTCCATAATTTTTATCTACTCCTTTTTTAGTATACGACATTATATTGTACTACCTAATTAGTATTTTGTCATTATTAAAATCTAACAATTCCACCTTTAATGTTGAACCAATTTCCATTATATTTGTATTTTCCACTGTAATTCCAGCTTACAACTCCACTTCCTACAAGGTACCAGTTTCCATTGTACTTACATAGTGTACTGTTTTTGAAATCTACCGCACCATTTTTTACATAAAACCATGTTCCCTTATATTTACATAATGTTGTTGCGGAAAAATCAACTACTCCGTTCTTTACATACCACCATGTTCCATTGTATTTACACAGTGTGGATCCCGAAAAATTAACTACTCCATTTTTCACATAAAACCAGTATCCATTGTATCTGCACAGTGTCGATCCCGAAAAATCAACTACTCCGTTTTTCACATAAAACCAGTATCCATTGTATTTTATGAGAGTGACTGCTGAAAAATCAACCCTGCCGCTTTTTACATAAAACCAATACCCGTTATATTTCACAAGGGTTGTTTTACTAAAATCAACTACTCCGCTTCTTACATACCACCAGCTTCCATTGTATTTACAAAGCGTTGACGCAGAAAAGTCAACTTTTCCGCTTTTTACATAAAACCAGTTTCCATTATATTTTACAAGTCCTGTGTAGCTCCAGTCTATTGTTCCGCCACGCAGGTAAAACCAGTTTCCGTTGTGTTTTATAAGGGTAGTCAGACCCGTTTTCATTACGCCATTGTCATAGTAATTCCATTTACCATCAGCATAAATAAGTCCTGACATATTATCAGTGTAGGCTTTGATCCTGACATTTCCTATCCCATTGACATTTACCACATCAACCCAGCTTCCTTTAGATAATACAAAAGAAGTATTTTCCGGTGTTGATGCCGTAAACCTTATGCCACTGATATTTCCGCTTGTCTCACATCTGAATGCCCCACGCGATCCGTCATGTTTTGTCAATTCTATAACTACTGAATATTTATCATTCTTTGATACATATACTGTCTTATCAAGCTTTATGGTATACATTCCTTTATATGAGGTCGTGCCTGTTATCGTATCTACAAGTGATCCGCTCTGTGGATCTGCCGGATCATTTAACCTGTTATATATCTTTATCGTATAATCTTCATCTGTATCATCGGTCACAAACGATATGGCCTTTAACTGTTCATATCCTTTTTGTGCTGTATATATATTTGCTGCTGCTGTTGTTCTGCAGGTCGCTGAATAAATCGAGCCATCATATTGATAATTATTATCATAAAAATCACTGTCAGCCTTTGTTACACAGTCAACCGCTATAGCAGTCGGATCTAGACTTTTATCATAATACGACATCCAAAAATATCCGTTATAGTTGTACTCATCCCCCACACTGCCCCAGCTGTTTCTCACAAGCCATGCTCCATTTTTCCCAGGGCTTATAGCAAAATTTGACGCAGAATAATTATCATCCCATCCAACAATCGTAACTGCATGATTTCCTGTTATATCACTGTTACAGTAATAAGAGTTAGTTGCTTCATTATAATATCCGCTCTGTTTATTATAATAATCAACTCCTACTGCTCCATATTTCCGAATAAGCTCCTTTACGTTATCTCTATCATTTACTATATCACCAAGGTAGAAATTTCTTATGTGTGCTGTGTCATCATATGCAAGTTTGCTGTCCACTTCGCCATTTTCTACAGCGGTTGCATTCCCAATATTATATGGAAGCACCGATTCGTCAGCATAACCTTTCCAGTTTGCCACAGAACTTGCTGCAAGCTCATAGTTGCAGCCTATATCAAGCTTTCCTTTTGCAGATCCGCAATAATTTGAATCACCCGAAAATCCGCCGAGAGGATCTGTAGTCCCGTCATATGTAAAGTTAACAATGTGCATCTCACTGTAATCCGGCATATTGCCGCCATTCCTGCTTACATTTATCTCTGCAAGTGCAGCCATGACAAAAGACCAGCATGCACCATATGGGCTCTGATTTTTAATTTTCGGAAGATTATCTGTGATATATTTCTGGGGAAGGGATGATCTGTAGAGATCATCTGCCTCATCCTCTATGCTCTGTCCCTCCATCTGTGGAATATCCGCATTATATCCATTTTGATCATCTGCCCTTGCGCTCTGTCTCCATGCTCCGGCACCTAACGACAATGAGGCTGCGAAAAGTATTCCTGCGATAAATTTTTTCTTCATTATTTTCTCCTAAAAAAACCTGCTTCATCTGTTATGAAGCAGGTTTTATATTACTCTACATCAGAATCTGTGATCGTTTCACCATTCATAACTTTTTTGATCAGTCCTTTTGCTTTATCTACCGATTCCTCATCCGGAATAGTAACATATGCTTTAAATTTTGGCATAGAGTATGTTGTTCTCTTTGTTCCTTCTCCGACAACCGTGTATGACTTGACATCCCAGCCGCCGCCATCTGAAAGCTGCATATTTATGAGTGCTGATATATCGCCTGATTCAAAATCAGTAGATATCATTCCCTCTAAGCTGTCCATTATTCCTGAATAATTTGTAAGAAGTGTTGTACTGCTTGTCATCTTATCTATGACCGCTGATATAACAGCCATCTGATGACGTCCTCTTGCATAATCTCCATCGCCCAGATTATATCTTTCCCTGACGAATGCCAATGCTTCTGAACCGTTTAATTCATTCTCACCTTTTACATATTTGTAATCAGGATAATCTGATGATGTAAATGATGCATCAGAATATACAGTCACTCCACCAATTTCATCTATAAGTGTCTCAAATCCTGTAAAGTTTATCTGTGCATAATAATTTATGGAATCTATTCCATAAAGGTCTGCAAGCGTATCCATAGAACAGTCTAATCCATAAAGTCCACAATGCGTAAGCTTGTCCTTTGAATCCGGCGCAATCGAAATATTTATATAATAATCTCTAGGTGTGTTAAGAAGCAGAACCTGCTTTGATACAGGATTTACAAATGCAAGTATGTTTACATCACTACGGCTCTTTGCAAGTTTTGCCTCCCTTGTATCTGAACCACTGATATATACAGCAAATGGCTCCTTTGTAACCTTTACATCCTTCTGTGTCTTCTCAACCTCATATGTCTTTGTATATTCATATATTATACGTGTTTTAGAGGTAAAATCCTCATAACCTTCTGTGTCGGATATAATAGATTCATATGATTCATTTATGATCATTGCCTTTGTCTTGCCGCTGTATAACGCATCCACCATATCAAGTGCTGTATCGTATTCTTTGGTAGCGATCTCAGAACCAAGCTTTTTATTGATATCATCTATTGCTTCCTTAGTATCCTCATATCCGTATGACTGTGAAATTCCGAATTCGTAGTCAGCAGCATCATTTATTGTCTTGGCCGGATCATCATCCATTACATAAACTCCGACTTTTTCCTCTACTGTTTCCTTATCGCCGGTCAGATAACCGATCGTTCCTAAAAGCTTTCCAAGTACAGATGTTGCAAATACGCATACAGCTATGATGAGCACCGCTATAAATGTACCAAGCCCTCTCTTTAAGTAGCATGATTTTGTAGGGTGTTTTCTGTTTTGTCCTACATATACAAGCGCAAACACGAGCAATAATGCAACAACAAACAAAATGATCATAGGTATAAGGAATTTAGCCGGAAGCATCTGTGTCTTTATAACCATTCCTGTAACTATAATACTAAGTATTGCCTGGATTGCTATGAGCACACGTGCAAACTTAATCCATTTGGTTGTTTTCCTCTTCTTTTTACTCATTGATTTCTCCTCTATAGGTTTCATTTTAACTAATACTTACATTATTATAGCAAATAAGTTTGGATTTTCAACTGCCATAATACATCTTAAATCAAAATTAATAAATTGACGATTCATCATCCTGGTATTATACTATAGTCATATCGTACTACTTTGTTATAATCTCAAAGTACCAGATATCATTATAACACAATTATCTAATATTTCACTTAAAAGGAGGAGTATACTAATGAAAACAGTCAAAAAGATTGTTGCGTTTATTATGGCAGTCACACTTATGCTTTCTGTACTGCCTGCACAAAACACATTCGCTGCCACATCAGTGACTGTGTCCGGAAGTTACCATCAGGGCGAAGCCAGAAAAATATGGGGTATGATAAACTCATTCCGTGGCAGTTCTTCTGCATGGTCATGGGATTCAAGCAACACACATAAGGTTTATTTCAATTCTTCTGCAGCCCAGACAAATTTATATTATGATGCAGGTCTTGAACGAGTTGCCATGCAGCGTGCGATAGAGATTTCTGTCGATTTTTCACACACACGTCCAAACGGTTCAAGCTGCTTTAGCGCATACAATGAACTCGGTGTAGATTATTCTGCCGCCGGTGAGAACATCGCATATGGTTATGAGTCAGCAGCTGCCACAAATAAAGCATGGCGTGAGGATGACGAGGATTATTCCGGTCAGGGACACCGCCGCAATATGCTTGGCGAATCATTCAATGCTGTTGGAATAGCATGTGTTCTTGTCAACGGAACTTATTACTGGGTAGAAGAATTTGCATATCTTGACAATGTAGACAACAATTATGGCTCTGCAAATGAATCATCATTTTCAACATCTGTTTCTACCGATACAAACGTATCCTACACAGGACTTGCTAAAATATACGGAGAATGGTACTACCTTAACAATGATGATGTAGATTATTCTTACACAGGACTCTGCCAATATTTTGGAAACTGGTTCTATGTAAATAAAGGAATTGTTGATTTTGGTTATACAGGACTATGCCGATATGGAAACGCATGGTATTATATCGCAAATGGTAAACTCAACTGGTACGCTACAGGCTTATGTAAATATAACGGCAACTGGTTCTATGTAAACAATGGTAAAGTTGATTTTGGTTATACAGGTCTTGCTAAAAATGCAGGCAACTGGTTTTACATAAAAAATGGCGTCCTGAATTGGAACTATACAGGTCTTTGTAAATACAACGGTTCATGGTTCTATATAAATAGAGGTATTCTAAGCTGGAATTATACAGGTTTGTGCCGATATGGAAACGCATGGTATTATATCGCCAACGGCAAACTTAACTGGTATGCTTCCGGCCTATGTAAATATAATGGCAGCTGGTTCTATGTAAACAATGGTAAAGTTGATTTTGGTTATACAGGTCTTGCTAAAAATGCAGGCAACTGGTTTTACATAAAAAATGGCGTCCTGAATTGGAACTATACAGGTCTTTGTAAATACAACGGTTCATGGTTCTATATAAATAGAGGTATTCTAAGCTGGAATTATACAGGTTTGTGCCGATATGGAAACGCATGGTATTATATCGCCAACGGCAAACTTAACTGGTATGCTTCTGGCCTATGCAAATATAACGGCAGATGGTTCTATGTAAACAATGGCAAAGTTGATTTCAGCTATACAGGTCTTGCCCGAAATGCAGGTAACTGGTTCTACATCAGAAACGGTGTTTTGAACTGGAACTATTCTGGCAGCTGTCCTTATAATGGTCACTATTATAATGTAAGAAATGGTATTGTAGTATTCTAAAAAAGCCAAATGGAGCACATTCATTTCAAATGTGCTCCATTTATTTTTATCATTATTTATTGATCTTTACTGTTATTACAAATAACTACAGTTTTCTTAAAATATTATTTAAGCTTTTCAACTACCATGTCAACATATTTGCGGCAGATTTCTTCTGTCTCTGCCTCAACCATAACTCTGATCACAGGCTCTGTTCCTGATTCACGGACAAGTATACGGCCTGTATCCCCAAGTTCTTTCTCTACCTGTGAAACAGCTTCTTTAACCTGTGGATCTGCAAGTGCCTGTGCTTTATCCTCAACACGTACATTTTCAAGTACCTGCGGATAGATAGTAAGCCCCTCGCACAGCTGGCTCATTTTCTGTTTTCTCGCAAGCATTACTTCCATCATCTTAAGACTTGTAAGTATTCCGTCTCCTGTAGATGCATATTTTGAGAAAATGATGTGTCCTGACTGTTCTCCACCTATACGGCATCCGTTCTGCTGCATGTATTCATATACATATTTATCACCTACAGCTGTCTTTGCATATCCGATCCCAAGCTCATCAAATGCTTTGTATAATCCAAAGTTTGACATAACAGTTGTGACTACTGTATTTGCAACAAGTTTTCCACGCTCTTTCATATATTTTCCGTATATGTAAAGTATATGATCACCTGTTATGACATTTCCAAGTTCATCAACGCAAAGACATCTGTCAGCATCCCCGTCATAAGCAAATCCTACATCAAGTCCATTATCTACTACAAATTTCTGCAATCCTTCTATATGTGTAGAACCTGCATTGTTATTTATGTTTAAGCCATTCGGTTCTGCATTTATGACATAGCACTTTGCTCCGAGTGCCTCAAATATAGACTTTGCCATATTCCATGAGCTTCCGTTTGCGCAGTCAAGTCCGACCTTCATACCCTTGAATGAATAAATACCAAGTGAGATCAGGTATCCCATATAGCGGTTACGGCCTGCAACATAGTCAACAGTACAGCCAATGGCATCTTTATGTGCAAAAGGAAGTTCCTTCCATTCCTGTCCAAACAGCTTAAGGTTTCCATCGAGATAATCCTCTATGAGAAGGATTGTTTCCTCATCCATCTTCTCTCCGTTTGAATTGATAAGCTTTATTCCATTGTCATAATATGGATTGTGGCTCGCTGAAATCATAATTCCACAGTCAAAATCATCTATTCTTGTAACATAAGCAACAGATGGTGTCGTTGTGACATGAAGCAGATATGCATCTGCGCCTGAAGCTGTAAGTCCTGAAACAAGTGAGTACTCAAACATATAGCTTGAACGTCTTGTGTCTTTTCCTATCACGATTTTTGCCGGCTCATTAGCCTGCTTTTGCTTTTTAAGCTCTCCATAATACCAGCCTAAAAATCTTCCTATCTGATAAGCATGCTCAGCTGTAAGATTAACATTTGCCTCGCCTCTAAAACCATCTGTTCCAAAATATTTTCCCATCGTTGGTCCCCTTTGTCTAAAATAATATATGGGTATTATATACCTTTCGCTGTTATTTGTGTAGGCATTATTTTAGTTTTTTATAAAGTGTCCGTAAGATCAAAATATTTTAAAATTTAAAAGTATTCTCAAGTGTATCCCACTTCTGATCTTTGTCACTTAAGTTGATCGGAGTCCCATCATCAAGTGTATATCCGCTTCCATCTGCGCTTCCCGGATATTCCCCGACAAGCTTCGGCCACTTGATGCCTATTGCAGGATCATTCCATGCCAGTCCGCTTTCATCCCCCAGATGCCAGAAATCTGTCACCTTATAGCAGAATTCTGCAACATCTGTAAGAACAAGAAATCCATGCGCAAAGCCTTCCGGAATTAAGAACTGCTTTTTATTTTCTTCCGTAAGCTCCACACCATACCACTTGCCGTATGTTTTTGAATCACTTCTCAAATCGACAGCGACATCAAAAACAGATCCTTTTACCGCACGGACAAGCTTTGCCTGAGGATATTCCTTCTGGAAATGAAGTCCTCTTAAAACTCCTTTTGTGGAGCATGACTGATTATCCTGTACAAATACTCTGTCTATACCGGCTTCCTGCATATCCTTTGAATTATATGTCTCCATAAAGTATCCACGGTTGTCGCCGTGAACTGTAGGCTCGATAATGCAAAGACCTTCTATTCCGCCTACATTTTTTTCTACTTTAATCTGTCCCATTTTATTTTCCTGTAACTGTTCGTTGTTTTCACTGTTGCGGCAGTGCATATACTCTGTACTGAACAGTTTAGTTATCCTTTCTTTCAATTTCCTGCAGATATCTGTGAAGTGCATCCTGCCATGTCGGAAGTGGAGTGAATCCATTTTCAACAAGTTTACTTTTGTCAAGTCTGCTGTTAAACGGACGCGCAGCCTTTGACACACCATATTCTTCTGTTGTCACAGGGCTTACAGTTATCCGGTCGTCCGAATATTCTTTATGTCCAAGTTCTGCGGCCTGCTTAAAGATTTCTTTTGTAAAATCATACCAGCTTATATATCCGCCCTCGTTTGTCGCATGATAATATCCATATTTATCAGTTTCTATCATATCTACGAGAAGTCTTGAAAGATCATATGTGTATGTCGGCGTACCGATCTGGTCATTTACAACAGTAAGCTTGTCATGTGTCTTTCCGACATTCAACATCGTCTTAATGAAATTTTTGCCGTTTACTCCAAATACCCATGCGATACGCACTATAAAATATTTATCAAGTGTGCCTGAAACAGCAAGTTCTCCGTCAAGCTTTGTCTGTCCATATACGTTAAGTGGTGCATAATCCTTGCAATCCGGTTTCCATGGCTCATCGCCCTTACCATTAAAGACATAATCAGTACTTATATATACCATCTTGGCATCTATTTTTTTGCAGGCGTCTGCAATATTTTTTGTTCCGTCTACGTTTATAGCTTTTGCTTTATCCTTTTTGTCATCATCCTCTGCCAGATCCACCGCTGTCCACGCAGCACAGTGAACCACCACATCAGGATCTAACTGCATGATAGTTTTCTCTACATTTTTGCGATCTGTTATGTCAAGCTGCACATACGGCATCGTTGTGACAGCAGTGCCATCATCCGCTCCGCTGTACTGTGGTGCAATGTCAGTTCCGATTCCTTCATAACCGCGTGCTGCGAGATTGTTCATCACATCATGTCCAAGCTGCCCTGCGACACCTGTAACAAATACTTTCATTTCTGTCTCCTTACACTGTTTATTCACATATATTAACTGTTATATTTTCCCGCTCTGTTTTTACTGCATGGTTCCAACGCAGCAAAAAGTCTGATACTGCTTATCTGTCTGCATACATCTTCTCATAATAATTCTGGTATTCACCAGTTATGATAGTCTCCCACCACTCGCGGTTCTCAAGATACCATTTGATCGTCTTTTTGATTCCGTCTTCAAATTTTGTCTCCGGAAGCCATCCAAGTTCATTGTGGATCTTCGTCGGATCGATAGCATAACGCATATCATGTCCTTTACGATCGCCCACAAAAGTGATAAGGCTTTCCGGCTTGTCAAGCTCCCTGCAGATAATCTTTACGATCTCAAGGTTTGTCTTCTCGTTGTGTCCGCCTACATTGTAAACCTCACCGACACGTCCGTTGTGGATTATAAGATCTATTGCCTTGCAGTGATCCTCAACGTAGAGCCAGTCACGCACATTCTCACCTGTTCCGTATACCGGAAGAGGCTTGTCATTAAGCGCATTTGCGATCATAAGCGGGATCAGCTTCTCTGGGAAATGATAAGGTCCGTAGTTGTTTGAACAGCGGCTTATTGTAACAGGAAGTCCATATGTGCGGTGATATGCAAGCACAAGCAGATCCGCAGCTGCCTTTGATGACGAATATGGGCTTGATGTGTGTATCGGTGTATCCTCATGGAAGAAAAGATCCGGGCGGTCAAGCGGAAGATCTCCGTAAACCTCATCTGTAGACACCTGATGATATCTCTTTATACCATATTTGCGGCATGCATCCATAAGTACAGATGTTCCGATGATATTTGTATCAAGGAATACCTGTGGATTCTCGATTGAACGGTCAACATGTGACTCAGCTGCAAAGTTTACAACCATATCAGGATGTTCTTCCTCAAATAATTTGTAAACTGCATCTCTGTCCGTAATACTTTCTTTTACAAATCTGAAATTAGGGTTATCCATTACCGGCTCAAGTGTTGAAAGATTGCCTGCGTATGTAAGGCAGTCAAGACACACGATGCGGTAATCCGGGTATTTGTCAAGCATATGAAAAATGAAATTGCTGCCGATAAATCCGGCTCCACCTGTTACTATAATATTCATTTAAAATCCTCCTTAATTTATGGGTGCCAATTTATGGGTGCCTGACCCCATTAAATTTTGCCCCCATTAAATTTCCATTAATTTTTTAATAAAGCTGCTCGCGGTATTTTCCATCGAGTACATCTTTTAAATATTGTCCATACTGGTTTTTCTTAACAAGCTCGTAAGTCTTTAAGACTTCTTCTTTTGATATCCAGCCATTAAGATATGCTATTTCTTCTAGACATGCTATCTTTCTGTGCTGGTGTGATTCTACTGTTTTTACAAAGTTTGTGGCATCGACAAGGCTCTCATGTGTTCCCGTGTCAAGCCATGTAAATCCCTGTCCTAAAAGCTCTACATTGAGAGCTCCCTTTTCAAGATATATACGGTTAAGATCTGTGATCTCAAGTTCGCCTCTCTCAGAAGGCTTAAGGTTCTTTGCATATTCAACCACTTTATTGTCATAGAAATATAAGCCTGTGACACAGTAATTACTCTTCGGCTTTGCCGGTTTTTCCTCTATTGAAACAGCTTTTCCACTATGGTCGAACTCTACTATACCGAATCTTTCCGGATCATCTACATAGTATCCAAACACTGTAGCTCCTTTTCCGGTCTCTGCATTCTCAACAGCAGCCTTTAATCTCTTGTTAAGTCCGTGACCGGCAAAAATATTATCGCCAAGTACCATCGCAACCGTATCATCACCGATAAATTCTTCGCCGATTATAAAAGCCTGTGCCAGTCCGTCAGGGCTTGGCTGGATTTCATATGAAAGATTTACACCAAACTGGTGTCCGTCACCTAAAAGTTCTTTAAACCTTGGTGTATCCTGTGGTGTGGATATTATAAGAATATCCCTTATTCCTGCGTTCATAAGAACTGACATCGGATAATAGATCATCGGCTTGTCATAAATAGGAAGAAGCTGTTTTGATGTTACCATTGTAAGCGGATAAAGGCGTGTACCAGAACCCCCTGCTAAAATTATACCTTTCATGTATTTCTCCTTTTTGTATATACATTCACTAATGGAGACTATCCCCATTCAACTTTCTATCCCCATTATAAAAGGTGCCCCAAGGGCACCTTCAAGTACTTTTTTATTTTATTTACAGCTTACTTAAACTTTCGTTTTCTTAGTCAGTAAGCTATAAATACTCCGGCATCTTTTGTTATATATAACCCATTATCCGTTTTCTGCTTTACATATGATACAAATTCCTTATATCTGTCGACAATGTAGCGGTTCTGGTTACCATGACATGAAAGAACATACTCTACAACAGGCTCTGCCGTAGGTACAAAAAGTTCATCCTCATATTGGTTCCACTCTACATTTTTAAAATACTTCCCTAAAATCTGTTTTCCGTTTTCTTTTCCAAACCTCTCATAAAGATGTCCTGCTGATAATTCTATCCTGTCATCAAACCCTTTAACCAGCTCGCTTATTTCTTTCATGTGTCTGCTGCTGTACGTGCTGCATATAAATGTTCCACCGGGTTTTAAAACTCTTTTTATCTCCCTGCACACCATATCAAGGTCATCACAGTAAAATAAAACATGGTTTGCTATAACAACATCAAAACTATCATCCAGCTTATAAAGCCTGTGCGCATCCATTATTTCATATGTAAAACGATTATCGTCTTCGCCTATATTTCTTGTCGCATCCTTTATCATTCCATATGAAATATCTGTAAGGGTTACGGATATGTTTTCAGGTATTTTTTCTATATTCTGAGTCCACAGTGACGCATCGCCACATCCTATTTCAAGTACATTGGCGCCACATTCCAGAGCACATTTTTCAAACAGCCAGTTAAACCAGCTCACAGGATTTTTGGAATATTCCTTATGCAGGCTTATCCTGGCTGATATGTTTGACGCATCACGGTATTGTTTTTTCAGCTTCTGCTCCATCTCATTTACATTTACAAGCTCAAGCATATGGCTCCAGTCAACGTGTTCTCCCCTGTCTATGATCTTAGCCGCATCATCCAGGGCCTGCCTCATAAGCTCCATCTGCTCGATTCTTTCATCCACAAGTCCCATCTGCATATGAAGAGATTCCGACATAAAATCACTGTCCGTATTCTTAAGTGTCATCTCCTTTATATCGTCAAGTGAAAAACCAAGATATTTTAAGAAGAGGATCTGCTGCAGACGCGCAAAATCCTCGTCATTATAAAACCTTGCGCCATTTTCATTGACATATGAGGGCTTTAAAATATTATGTTCATCGTAATATCGTATGGTCTTCTTGGTGATATGTGCTTTTTTCGCAAAATCACCTGAAGAATAATATCCTTCTAATTTCATAATACCAGCGTTTGTACTCTTCCATATAACTCATTTTCAAAATTCCAGATCAGCAGAATCAATATTTAAGCTCAATAAAATCCTTTTTGTTATAAAAATCCTCTATAACACTGCATATTGCATCTGATACATTCCGTTCTATATACGTTCCAGATTTTCCTGTCTGGATGGCTTTTACAAAAGCAGCTATTTCATAGCGGATTCCCTCACCATCAAGCTGATAGAAATATCTCTTGTTGTCGGCAGGATTTTCATAGCGGATCTCAAAGTAATCTGTCTTCCACCATGGTGCCGGCACATAGATATAGCCTTCTGTTCCAGAGATTATAAGCTCTCCCTCTGACTTAACACCTTTTCCAACTCTTATCGATGCTACAGCATCATCATATATAAAATCAATTTTTGAAAAAATATCAAACGATTTCTTTGGATTAGAAAACTTCGATGCTATAAATTTCTTTTTGTAATCTGTTCCAAGCAGCTGGAATACAGGAAGCATGGCTATAGAGCCCCACTCGCATATACTGTTCCATGTCGCATCTATTTTGTCACTCTGGATATCCTTTATATCGCGCAGGCTTGTCGCAGTAACATCAACAGATACTACCTTTCCAATCTTGCCGCTTTTTGCTAAAAGTAAAAGTCTTGAGTAGGCTGTCGCATATGCTGTCTTTATGGAATCCATAAGAATACATCCGCGGCTTTGTGCAAGCTCATGAAGCTCCCTGCTCTGCTGCAATGTAAGCGCAACCGGAGTCTCACAGAGCACATGTTTTCCCTGCTCTATAGCTTTTTTTATCTGTTCATAATGGACTGACGGCTCGGAAAATAAATATACTGCATCGACTTTTTCAAGAAGTGGATCATAATTTTCTGTGATCACACCTGAAAAATTTTTTATGTCATCAAATAGTGTTTGATTTCTGGTGCATACTCCGGCAAGCTCTATTCCGTTTACTGCCTCACATTCATTGGCAAATTTGCTTATAACAGAAGTTTCTCCGACAAGTCCGAATTTTACTTTACGCTTTTCCGCCCTTATCTCTGAGCTTGAAACACCCTGTGTCCTGTCGAGATAAACAACCTTGCAATACTCATTCAGATAATCAAACTTGCCTTTCCAGTCTGAACCGACAGTAAAAATATCTACGTTATATCTGCGTATATCATCAATCTTCTGTCCTTCATATTCCTCGATTATTATCTCATCTGCAATGCCGGTAGCCCGGACAGCCTCAACCCGCTCCATAAGAGACTGCTGCACATTGATCTTTCCTCTTGTCTTGTCAAAATCATCTGCAGTCACTCCTACTATCAGATAATCCCCAAGCGCTTTTGCCCGCTCTAAAAGCCTGATATGACCATAATGGAGAAGGTCATATGTTCCATACGTGATCACTTTAACCATGTTTAGATAAGTCCTCTCTTTTGAAGATCTTTAAATACGTCTACGAGTTTAGTGTTGTCATCCTTTGTAAGTGCCCCGATATGGCCTACACGGAATATCGTTGATGCCATGTCACCGCCGTTCGGACATACCCACATTCCATACTCATCCTTTATTATCTCAAATATCTTATGTGCATCTGCATTTAAAGGATGAAGCGGTGTAACAGCATTCGAAAGTGAATCTGAAACAATTTCAAATGGAAGTCCTTTGATCTTTTCCCTGAAATCCTGTGCAAGTTCACTGATACGCTTTATCTCGCTCTCAACTCCGCCTGCTTTATCTATTTCTTTAAGTCTGGCATTTATCTGTCTTAAGATTCCTACTGCCGGTGTGAATGGAGTCTGACCTCTCTCTCCGTTCTTTAATGCATTTTTAATGTTTAAATACATGCATTTTACATTACTGTTTTCAATACGTTTTACCGCATCTGATGATAATACGATGACCGAAATTCCCGGTGCACACGCAAGTGCTTTCTGTGATCCTGTGATCATAACGCCTGCTCCGAGTTTTTCCATATCAAACTCATCTGCTAAAAATGAGCTTATGGCATCAACAACTAAAAATATATTGTTCTTTTTACAGAATTCACTGATCATCTCTATGTCATAATGAACTCCTGTAGAAGTTTCATGAACGTTGACCAGAAATCCCGTATAGCCCTTTCCATCATATTCGTATAATTTTTCTTTTGATAATGACTGTCCATGCGCAAGATTTATTGCGTCATATGGGATTTCATAAAGCTCACACAGATCAACAAATCTCTGTCCGAAGCTTCCGCCATTGACTACAAGCAGCTTATCCTGCGGTGTAAAGAAATTGACTACACATGCTTCAAGTGAAGCTGTACCTGAGCCTGTAATAAATACAACTCTTGCGTCCTTGTCGGCCTTTGTAAATTTCTTCATCAGGCGTTCATTTTCTAACATTATATCTGAAAATTCAGGTGTTCTGAAATATGGCACCTGCTCGCCGCCTATTTCACAAACCTTCTCACTTGACATTACCGGTCCTACTGTAAAATTCAACATAAAACATTCCTCCTGTTTATCCTGTGGAATTCGTTTTACCACATATATGGCATTTTTTTAACCATAATTTCGTCAATTATTTTACCACATCCTGACAACAAATACCATATAAAAAAAGCAGCCACACCAAAAAGCATGACCACTTTAACTTATTTTGATATTAAATTCTCTTTGCCTCCATATAATAACGTTTCTCGTTTGCTTCTCCTATTGAAAACGTCTTTCTCGGAAGTACACCGCCGGCATTTATAGCCGCAAAAAGAGTATTTTTCTCAATTGACTGAAGGAAGATCCCGCATCCTCCGGTCTTTTCTACAAGCCCGTTAAGTGCATCATCCCCATGGATATAATCTATATCTGCACTTTCATTTTGGCTAAGATAATCGTCAAGAATGTTCTGAAGTATCTCAACAGGAAGTCTGTCTCCACGGTTTTTGATCGATACCTCATATTTATCTATATCGCCTGCTGCCTCATTCTTCTGACAGAATACAATTTCATCTCCGCCTGTAAGCTCAAGTCCCTGTTTTTCCAGTTCCGTCTTAAAATACTCAAGCAGCCCATCCATCTTAACCTGGCATATAAGACGATGGATTGGCTTAAATTCAAGTGCGTTGCTGTGAAGATTACATATTTCGACAAGTGCATATCTTGCCGGATGATCCTGTCTTTCTTCCTCTGTAAGGTTTCCTTTTATATTTTCCCAGCACGTTTTTGCTGTGGCAAGTGAGTGGTTTCCGTCTCCAACTGCAAATAAAAAGCCTCCGCAGTCTGCCTCTTTATCAGCAAATGTCTTTGTCACTGCCTCGGCATCCGCTCCTTCTATGGCATATCCTGTTATATGACCGCCGCCTGCCATAAGGTCTGTGTCATATAATTTTCTGAAGGAATCTTTATTTTTCTCTAGATCACCTAGTATCTTATCCTGCGGATCATCGACGAGAAGCATCACATGTGGAAGTTCTATGCTTGCATTCTGTCTTATTTTCACTCTCGGTGGGATACGGGAAAGGACCGTTCCCTCTGTTGCACGGATAAGTGTTTTGTTTTTCGGATCAAAATCATATGTATCAAGATCTATTTTTCCAACTATTCCAAGCCTTACACCGGATTCTGTTGTCCTCTCGACAAACACATATCCAGCCGTTACAGCCTGCTTTAATGTATTGTCAGATAAGTATTTTTTCATAGTGGAATTAATATTTTCTATGCGCTTTTCATCGCTTATACCGTCTTTTCCGCCGAGATAAATTTCCGGGAACACGACATTAAGTGCTGACGGCGAATCTCCTACATATTTTTTTACTTCATCCCAGTAATCCGGCTGACTTGTAAACTGGTCACAGGCTATGACCGCCCATTTATCTTTTTCAACTGTATCATCAGGCAATAAAATATCTGCCGGTTCAAAACAATGCTTCATAATGATCTCCTTCAACCCTTTTTGTATAATAGTATTAAATTCTGCCTGAAATGTAAAGACACAAGTTACTGATCATAACCCCTTTTTCTTTCCCATGCGGTATGATACAGATGAAACAACTGCAAAAACTATTATTGCAGAAATAACCGCTATAGATACCCACCACTGCATCGCGCGCTTTTCTGTACCGCCATCTTTTGAGGAGTCATCCTGCTTTTTTGAGATTGATGTATCAAATGTAAATTCCTGTGAATGTTCATTTCCGAATGCATCCTCATATGTAAGCGTCACTGTTCCGGTTGTTTTTCCGTATTGGTTTTCGCCTTCCATCGGCGATACAAATATATTTGAATCGCCCTCGCCATCGTTTCCACTCTCCATATTCCCGACAAATGCAGTCTTCGTCTGCACCAGTCCATCTCCTGTCACATCGCACCTTACGTTGTAAACTGTGCTTCTTCCAAGGTTCATCACCTGAAAGCTTAGGGGAACCGTATCTCCTGCTGTAAGATCAGCTGCTATTGCCGGCATAGTAAGCTTCACGTTAAGCGGCTGTTCCACAGTAACGACAAATGTTCCGGCAGAGCTTAATGTATTTGCCTTAGAATCATCATAACTTAATGCCACTTCAATAGGATAATTTCCATCAACCGTGCTTTTTCCGACATGAAATGTGAGCGATAAATCTGTTGTTTTTTCTGCACCCAATTTATCTATGAATATAGTATTTGAATTATTCTTTAATTCAAAATCTGCAGACGGAACAGTTATTGATGCTACCATATTCTGTACAGATTTCGTTTTGCTTGTATTTTTTAATGTGACAGTCACATCAAAATCTTCCCCTGCCTTTGCCGTACCAGTACTCACAACACTCTTTTCCACCAGAATGACCGGCGCTGATTCCGGAGTTTCCTCAGAGGCTCCATCTTCTCCACCTGCTGCCGGCTCCGATAATCCTGCAGCATCTGCCGGCTCTGCTGCCTCTGAAACGTCATCCGGGATGCCATCGAGACCAGCCTCATCATTTTCCGTATTTTCGCCATTTAAGGCATCATTTTCTGCAGTAATATCTCCTGCAGTGCCATCGTTTCCATTTACGATTTCTACGTCCTTATCATTGCTGTTTACTTCTGCTGCTGTCTCCTGTGATCCTTCCACTGTCTTATCGTCATTTTGGCTTTTTTCTTTTTTATCTATCCCATCTGTTATCGTCACGTAATTTTTAAATGCCTTTTGTATCTCATTTCCATTCTCATCCTCGCCCGATGCGTTTATGATCACCGGATAAATCCCATTTATTCTGGATCCGCTTAAGTCAAACGTAAAGGAAACCAGATATATTTCCTTCGTTTCTTCCGTTCCGTTTATATATTCCGGTTTACATATAAAATCCTTTTCGTAGTTACGGAATACAAACGGCGAATCTTTTGTATCTCCAAGATCAACGGATGCCGTTATCTTGTCCTGCTTCATTTTTCCACTGCACATAAGAGGCAGGACAAGTGTAACTTTCCCATTTTCACATACCGGCTGATACCCTTTATTATATGCGCTTTCCATGCCTTCATAGACATTTTGGTTGTCTATACAGACTGCCACGGCTGTATCGTTTAATTTTTCTGCTTTTCCTGTTATCTGTTCTGCGTCGTTAGTTTGTGATATATCAGCAGCTTCTGCTATCATCACGAAATGGTAGCTTAAACACATTACAACCGCAAACAATATGCCAAAAAATCTCTTCACTTTATTTCCTCCACATATTTCCATCATCCATCTCGCAGACTGTATCACAAAGTTCATCGATATCAGCCTGGTTGTGGCTTGCAAGAATTATCGTTCTGCCTTCACGGCGCAGATCCTTTATGAGATTTCTTATCTGCGCCACACCATTTTTATCAAGTCCATTAAACGGCTCGTCAAGTATCAGGATCGATGGATCTTCCATTATCGCCTGCGCTATCCCAAGCCTCTGCCTCATTCCAAGGCTGTATTTATTCACATTTTTCTTAAGATCAGGATCAAGCCCCACTCTTTCCATAGTCTCTCTTATTTTCTTTTCATCCGCTATCCTGCGAAGTGATGCCAGGATCTTTAAATTTTTAAGACCTGAGACTCCCGGGAGAAATCCCGGTGTTTCTATGATCAGCCCCATATCTTCCGGGAAATCCATATCCTTTCCAACTTCCTTATCTCTTACTAAGATCCGCCCGTCATCCGGTCTTAAAAAGCCACAGATGCATTTCATCATTACAGTTTTCCCGCTTCCGTTGTTTCCAACTATTCCGTGTATCTTTCCTGTTTCAAATTCATGGCTTATCCCGTGAAGGATTTCTTCTTTTCCGAACGATCTGTGCAGATTTTCTATAACTATCGCTGATTCCATCCTATTTTCCTCCTGTCCCGGTAAATTTAAAATTATAGTTTCCGACCGCCCGGAGTGATGCTGCAAAAAGAATACATATAAGTACTATGCATATCAGATAGCTCTGCCACAACCGAGGCAGAAGATCAAGACCGAAATTGTGCATATAAAACGTAGCATGGTTAAGCGGTGACGCCCACCCAACAAACACATTGATCTTGTAAGCCTCATATTCCGGTGTTTTAAGCACTGCCCTGATCGTCTGCGGATTCAATAAAAAACCATATACACTGAATCCAAATGCTGCCATAACACCACCTATCTGTCCGAATTTCAGATTAAAAAGAAGCATTATAAAAACCATGATAAGTGCGTAACAAAGCATTAAAAGAAAGACTTCCGCCGCACATCTATAGGGTGTGGACATTGTCATTGCCTTTACCGATGACGGCACCGCAAGTACTTCTCCAGCCTTTGAATAACCGAGTGCGACAGCCGTGCTGCTCCACATATTTCCGGCAAAAGCTTTCCTCATGCTTATGAGCGATGTCGAAAGCATAACAAATGCCATATAAACAAATGTAGCAAAAACGATATACACCCCCTGGCCTAACAGCCATTTTTTCCTTGTTGTACGCATAAGAAAAAATGGTGTTGCGTTCGTTACAAACGGCATATCCGCAAAAAGAAATATAAGTATCATCGATGACAATAATATTGAATTGCTGTCCCCGAACGTCCATATAAAAGGCTCAAACAGCTGCATTGACGTGTCAAACTTTTCCGCAAGATTTACGACCTTATCCGAGAGTAAAAAGCAAAATATAAATGCGATCGAAAAACCAAGAAAAATACGAGGATTCTTTTTCCATGTCGAAAAATTATATCCTGCCACGATAAATATCTGTTTCATATCTCATCAATCCTCCTTTCCATTGCCGGAACAAGGATCACAGCGATCAGTATACATAGTAAAAGCAGATATATCAGTGTGCCGGTTGTGCCGAATGCCCAGTTTTCTTCCGATGGCGCAAACCATTCTTTAGGGTAGATTATATAAAGTTTTTTTAAATACCTTTCATGCAATATGATAAGTGCATATTCAAATACAAACGGCGATGCGTATGCCATATATCTGCTTGATGTGATCATTGAAAACAACATCCCAACAAGTGAAAAAAGCATTCCTAAGCAAAAAAATAAGACAAACACCATGCCTGCCCCCTGCATTTTCCCCTGCTTTTCCATCGGAAGCATCAAAAGCCTTAGCAGATCAATATAAATCCCTATCCCCACCATACATGCCATGCCTCCGCTTATCGCAGCTGCAATTATTTTTCCACATATGTACCGTCCTCTGCCGGCTCTTATAAGATAGCTTTTTATATATCCGCTTTCCAGCTCTTCTAAAAATTCCGCAGTATATGGAAGTGCTGCAAAAACCGGCAGCAGCAGGCATACCGCATCAGACTTTATGGCAATTTCCAAAACTGTATAATGTGTGCCATACTCAATAAGTCCTGTTTTGTATTTTTCCATTGCCGCATAGACTGCGGCAAAGCCTCCGATGCAAAATGCAGACACTATCCCTGAAACTGCCAATAAAAAGATCCTGCCTGACAAAGACTGCTTTATGCATGATAAAATTGTATGGTTTGTCCTTAATCGTTTTAATTTATCCATGATCAATAACCGGCCGTTACATCTATAACGCTTCCATCCACCGCATTTACTGCCAGAAGTATCCATGGCTGCTCCTGCGTATTATCATAGTCTTCCTGTCCATCTCCTTTTCCGGGCAGGAAATGAATGCTTTGGGTATAATCTCCATAAAATATCCATACCGGTGTAAGAAGTCCGCTTTTTTCGGTTCCACTGCTTCTTACACGCATAAGTCCAAGCCTTATATCCGAAACATCCGCTGTAATACTGACTTGACTGTTTTCGTCATCCGACCACTCTTCAAGATCACCTTTTGTCGTAAGCGGCATCATCTGTTCAAAAATATCCTTTGCCTGATCAAAAGAAATAATTCCCACATTATCTGATACGGAATCCTCCACCTCTATCGGATACTCCCATTCAAGATCAACAATCCCATCCGGTTCAACAACAACACTTATCTGCTCATATAACCATGTGATGTATGTATCATCACATTCATCCGGCACATAAGCCGAGCTTGTAACAGCGCTTTGTATACCATCAACACTATGAGCCAGGATAAATTTGTATGCGGTATCATGCCCCGGATATATCATATCTCCGGAATCACCATACGTATCTTCGTTTTCCTTGACCGTAAAACCTCGTATGCACAAAGTATCATGTATTTTCCAGTCCATGCCTGTTTTCTGCACGAAATCATCAACATATTTTCTTGCATCTTCCTCACTTATCCCTATCTGCTGTTTTTCCTCATCACTGCATGATCTTGCAGGAGCGCCCTGCTGCCCGGAATAGTTATATCCACCTGTAACGGAATAGCTAAGGAATGAGGTCATTGAGCTATCATCATCTGCACTTACCACATTAAGACTCCTTTTGCTATCCTCTGAGCTTACTGTAAGTCCTTTTACCATCTCAGTTCCACCCAGTGTCTGCCATTCCTGATCAACATATGTGGAATCTTTTGGAACAGTTTTTAACGTGCTCTCGTCCGGTGCAGTTTTCTTATCCTCCTCACACTTCTGTATCAGATCTTCATTCTGCTGTATCGTTTCCTCACGTTCTTCTTCTGACATCTGCGTGTCATCTTTTACAGTTGCAATGTACTGTTTTAAACTCATTATCTCCTTATCAAGAGCCTCTTTTGTGACATCCGTACCGGTTGTCGAATATGCCCCATCAGGAAAAAAATAATCGTAAACCTTATCGGTTACCTCCTGTGAGATCCCACCGCATTTAACGTGATACATAGGTATCGTATCCTTTGTCGGAAGAGTGACCTGGACATTATCCGCAGTTATTTTAATTTTTTTATCGTCACTTTCATAATTAAAGCTGTATGTATCTGTTGTTGTTTCTATTATGTCCTTTAAGGTGCTTCCATCCTCGGGCTTTTCCTTCGCAGCTTCCTCGAGCCTGTCTATGTTTTTTTGTGTAACAAGTGACTTGTCCGGTGTTTTTTCACAGGCTGTCATTGAAAAACAAGCTGCTGCCGCCAAAAGACATACTATTTTCTGCTTCATGATTGTCTCCTCGTTTCATTTGATGATATGATCTTACCTCTTTATGGGTTTTCAAGTCATCAAAGAGTTGTAAGGAAACTGTAAAGAAAAAACGCTGCCCTCCTGCAATTTACTTTCCACACACAGCCTTGAGTTGTGAAGTGCTGCTATTTTCTGGCATAACGCAAGTCCCAGTCCGAAGCCTTGCTGATTTCTTGAAGCATCTCCCTGATAAAATATCTCAAATATATGCTTCATGTCCTCCTGCGGGATTCCCTTTCCGTTATCTTTTACCGATATCCCTCTTTCACTTATATCTATATTGATTTTTGTCGCATCTGCCTTTTTTGCATTATCGCAGAGATTTGTTATCAGCATTATAAGAAGCTCCATATCACCTTTTATGTTGCCATTTCCAACTGTCAGGATAATATCATCCCGGCCGCTCCATATCATCTCAAGATGTTTTTTCAGATCCGCAAGTTCTATATCTTTAAGTTCTATCTTATCCGGTGTTAGCCCGACCAGATCAGTCAGCTTACCAGACAGTCCGCCAAGCCTCTTTGCTTCAATATCAATAAATCCAAGAGCCTCTTCCCTTTGTTCATCAGTCATCTTCATATTCCGAAGCGAATAGGCATAACCACAGATCGCAGTTACCGGAGTCCTCATCTCATGTGAAAGTGCATGGATCAGCCGGTTTCTCGCCTCAGAAGTCTCCTCAACCTCTGCAATATGTGACTCTACAGCCTTCGCCATCGCATTAAAGCTTTGTGATAACGATGCCAGCTCATCTTTTCCTTTTACTTCTATATGTCGCTCATACTCGCCCTTAGAGATCGCATCAGCCTCATCCTTTAGAAGTTCAAGCGGCTTAAAAGATTTTTTCAGGAAAATGATCATACTTACTGCCGCGATCACAGAAATGATCATTCCTATAACCAGACAAACAGCGATCATCTGATATATCTGCCGGTAAAGACCCGTTATGCTGCGCACAACGCTGATCTGATATCTTTCTTCACCTATATCTATATTTTTGCCGCAGATACAGTAATAGTTTTTGCCCTGATGTATGATGCTGCTTTTGATATCATAGATAGCTTTATTATTGCTTTCTTCTGCCTCATCAAGTTCAAGGATTTTCCCTGCATTAAGTCCTGAATTGTTGTAGAGCATCCTGTCACCATTTTGGAGAACATACTCTGTATCTGCATCGGAGTACTGGGTTTGTTTAAAAAAATAGTATTTTATTTTACTTTCTTCTGTAAGCGTCCCATCTGTTTTTTTTATCTCATTTCCGCTTGAAAAAAAATTAGCCACAAGTTTTTGCAGTTCTGTCTGCACATAACTTGTGGTACTGTTTAACATATTCTTTTTGCTCACCGAAACAATAAGAGCACAGCATAAGCCGAGTGAGATCAGCAATAATCCAAGTGTTCCAAACGTTATCCTGCTTCGCAGCTTCATTCTCCTACCTCCAGACGATATCCGATCTTTGGCACTGACGCTATGTGAAGTCCGGTCTTTCTGCGGAGTGCCGCCACATGCACATCGACAGTTCTCGTCTCCCCTTCAAAACCAGCTCCCCATATCTCATGCAGGATCTTATCACGCCCAAGCGCAATGTTTCTGTTTTTTGCCAATATGCAAAGCAGATCATATTCCATCGGTGTAAGAGATATCTGCTCATTTTTCTTTGAAACTGTGCGCTTTTTCATATCGAGTATAACATCATCAAGTTTAATGAGCTCATCGCTTTTTCCGGTTCTCTTTAAGATTTTTTCTATGCGCAGCAAAAGTTCAAGCATCTCAAACGGCTTTACCATATAGTCCTCGGCACCGCCCGATAGCCCTCTTACCTTTGATTCAATATCCCCAAGTGCGGTCAGGTATATAACCGGGATGCCTGCTTTATTCAACGGCTCAAGCAAAGCAAATCCATCAACTTTCGGCATCATGATATCCACTATGGCAAGATCTGCTGACTGCCCGGCAGCCAGATAATCAAGTACTTCCTGACCGTCCTGCATGGATACTGTTTGATAGCCTGTAATATTTAAATTCATGCAGATCATTTTATTGATAGCAAGTTCATCTTCCGCAACAAGTATTTTACTCACTTTTTAACTCCCTGATATTAGATTTCTAAATCATTATACCATTTTACGGAAATTAAAAATGTTAAAGAGTTGTAAAGATTTTTATAAAAATTTCCCGCAATAAAACCATCCCAATAATACAATTAAAAACAATATGTTTGCCACTGTAAAAACCAGCAGATATCTGCCTTTTGCCACATATTTCTCACGACTTATGTACTTAAAGCTGATAAGACTTGCCATCGAAGCTATAATTGTACCAAGCCCGCCCAGATTTGTTCCAACAATCAGAGCCGGTACATTTTCAGTGAATTTTTCCAAAAGCACTGCTGCCGGAACATTGCTCATAACCTGACTTGCAAGTACTGCCGTGATAACCTCATTACCTTTCATAATACTCTTAAGAGCCGCTGAAAAAGCCGGTATTCTGCCAAGATTTCCTATAAAAATAAATAATCCGACGAACGTACCAAGGAGAGAATAATCAACTTTTACCAGTATTCTTTTGTTGCGCACAAATGAATACACAAATATCATGATAAATGGAATAATATAGTGTATCTTATGTGCTACAGCAAGCAGACTTATTACAAAAAATATGCCATACGCAATAATGTACTCCATTCTTTTAGTCTTAGGATAGTTGATCACAAATTCATCTCTGACCACATTTTTATTTGAATCATCATTTTCTTTATTATGAATCAAAGTGTCATTTTTCCATAGTATTCCACTTATCAGCACAAATAGTAACAATAAGATCAGTGAAATGATACTATATGGCAGCATAAACCGGATAAAATCCCACATCCCGGTAACATGGTATGACTCGTTCTGCACAGCCTTTCCATACAAAAACAAATTTTGCGGATTGCCGATCGGCATGAGCATACTCCCCAGATTTGCCGCAATAGTCTGCATCACAACACAGCTTATCATCCACTTACTTCTATTTTTTTCTTCTACTTCTCCAAGAACTATTATCGCAAACGGTACAAATGTGATAAGTGCCACATCGTTGGTAACAAACATAGACATAAAAAAACAAAGCAATACCAATACAAGAACTATCCCCGGCAGACTATCTACTTTACTCAGTAATCTTTCCGCCAGCCATTTAAACACTCCGATGGCACGAAAGCTTGCAACTATCGTCATAAGACAAAATAAAATTGCAAGCGTTCTAAAATCTATATATGATATATATTCTTCATCAGGTCTGACAAAAAACATTGAAATTACCGCAAGTATTACTGCGACACAAAGAACTGCTTCCTTTTTTACGAAGCTTTTTAATTCTACCATACTACCTCTCTCTTAATACAAACTCTTTAAATCTCGGCAATGTAAAATCCAGATGTCCATATTCCGGTGATGTTATCACACCCTTTTTTATAAGCCGGTTTCTGTATACACTGAAGCTGTTTGAGGCTTTTTTCATAGTCTTTCTTATCGCTTCAACTTTGTTATCCGCAGTTTTTGCCATTGCAGTCAGAAGCTCCTTATCGCTTTTAGACAGCTCACTCCACAATTTCTCATAGACATATTCTTCGAGATACTGGCTAAATTCAGGCAGTACTTTTTCCCATGTGGTTTCATTTTTCCAGCAGAGATATCCTAAAACCTGAAATGCAAATGGATACCCTTTTGTTTCTTTTGCCATTAACTCAGCTTCTTCATCAGACAGATTAAATATATTTTTATATTTTTCTGCTATCATACCTATATTCAGAGGGCGAAGTTCTATTTTAGGTGCTCTGTATAAAAACGTCAGAGTTTTTTCATTCTGAAGCTCATATATATTTTCATATAATCCTGTCATTAATAAAAATACCGGTAAGTCCTGTCTCATATATATCTGAAACAGGCTGACAAATTCTTTCATAGTGTCATTGCATACCGCCTCATCTATTGTTACAAGAACCCTTTTATGCTTCTTATTTATCCGTTCAAGCATCCTCGTTACAGCGACATTTATATCTGTGATAGGTGATACACCTTCTATCTCCACACCGAGTCCTAAAAAAGACAGGTTGATCTTTGCCTCGCGAAATATCTCCGACAAATTTGGATTATTGCTCAGATTTGCAGCAAATGACTGTAATAAATCTCTCTCCGGGCTTAAATCCATGACTATCCAGTCATCATCAGATTTTATTTTTTTTGTTATTTCCGTAAGCATTACTGTTTTTCCAGAACCTCTGACACCGGTTATCATGCAGACCTGATAAGCCGGGTTTGCATCTTCAAATGTCTCAATAATCTCTGCTGTCTGCATACTTCTGTTTATCAGACTTATAGGTTCTTTCCCGAACGATAGTGAAAAAGGATTTTTTGTCATATTTGCCCCCATTTTTATAACTTTTTATAACTTTTTTGTTCTTTTATAACTATTTATAACTTTTTATAACTTTTTTGTCAAGTCTCATATAAAAAACGCCTATAATCATTATATATAATAAGATTACAAGCGTTATATAATCATTCCTTTATATCTATCTGGCACATCTTCATTGTAACAAGCGCCGCCTCATGGCTCTCCGGCGTAACGCCTGCGCAACACGCAGCATCCACAGCAACAGGCACATCCGGAAACTGTGCCTTTAATATAAGGGCGTTTGAAACAACACATATATCTGTGCAAAGCCCGACAAGTTCTATTTCTTCAAACGATCTCTCGTTCCAATGTGGCCATCCAAAATTTGGTTTGTCAATACAATCAGCGCCATCCACATAAAGACCATCCGCTATCTCCCAGCCTTTTGTGCCCTTTATGCAATGCTTTACAGGCAGCTTCTTTCCTTCCGGTGTATCAAGATAATCCTCCCCATGAGTATCTTTGGTAAAGATTATCTCGTTTCCCTCTGCCTGATACTCCCTGATCTTTGCTGCTACATTTTTAACTATTGCCTGTGCCTCTTTTGTCCCAAGTGCTCCGTCTATAAAATCATTCTGCATATCAACAACTATTAATGTCTTCATATTATTTTCCTAAATCCTTTTCACTGTATACGATTCCCACCAGACATATTGTCTGTTCCTTTGTATCACCAATTTTCATGTTTTTCCACTCAGAATATGACTTTTCCTGAGTCTTACCGTTATCAAGCTTAACAGTATATGTCTCGCTCCTGTCCGTATCTCTGATATTATCAGCCATAGGCTTATAGTCCTCATTCCAGTATGGTTTGTGATCTTTACCGCTTGACGGATAGTCATTTCCGGTATCAACCCATTTATCTATGTCGTAATAGTATTTTGTGGCATAAACCGGATCCTGTCTGTAAACAGGTTCCTCATGGCTTTCCTGATATGTCTCTGTCCTGTATACTGGAGTTGTGGTCGTATGCTCTGTAAACGTTCCGTTTCCATTGTCACTGTAAGTAGTCGATGTCTCATTGTGGTCAAAAACCTCGCGTGTCTTCGTCTCCCAGACAGTTTCATAATGATCCACCACCGAGACATACGATTTTATCTCGGTCTTTTCATCATATACCCTGCCTCCTTCGGGGACATTCCAGTCCGATTCCTGCACAGTCCTGTACTCTTCGAGGGATATATTCCTCTCCCATGCAAAACTTTTTACTGTAACTACTTTTTTGTATGGGAAAAACATAACTGATAAAACCGCTATGATCACAGTCACTATCGCAGCTGCTTTACGATTTTTCACAAAGAAACTTTTTATCTTATCCCACACCGAAAGCTGTTCTTTATCCTGGCTGCTGGCAGTGTGCTGCTGCTCTGCCGGTTCTTCCCCGGACTTTTTTTCACCACCATACAATGTATCTGACTCATCCTTTTGTGAACCACATGAACTGCACACATTATCAGCCCAGTTATTTAAGCTTCCACAAAAATCACATACCCATTCCTTATGTTTTCCATCACATTCTTCTTTGGATATCCCGGCTTTCTCAAGCTCTTTTTCTGACAAAACATCCGAATCCGGAACCTGGCTTTTCGAATATGTCGTATTGGTCGTAACATTTCCCTTTAAATAGTATTTAACATCTTTTGGTTTGTGGACTCCGCAATTCGGGCAGAAATCTACAAGTCCATCGATTTCCCTGCTGCTGCAATATGGGCAGTCCCAATAGCCTTTTACTATTTTATCCGCCATATATCCTCCCTTTTTATATTTTTGATCATTCACCAGGTTCACTTGAAATAACTTTACCACAATTCCAAAGCTCTGCTGTGCGTCTTGCAGCCTCAAGCCTTTCGTCCTCCGACTTGAAATCAATGTTTACCGAATGGCATCCACACTCAAGACACATTACATAGTATGAGCATCCACATTCTTCCTCAAGAATTGCGCCGCCTCCACAATGCGGACATTCGCTTATCTCTACCAGTTCTTCTATATTCATTTTATTTTCCTCCATCAATAATTTTTTATTATTATATAATACTTTTCATAATTTTAATAGCCTGTATTACGCAAAAAAGGATTACGCAAAAAAGCCCCGGCAAAAGCCAAGGACTTTTCTGTTACATGAGCATATAGCTTTTGAAAATAACCATGTGGAGGCGTAAATTCAAAATCTATGAGACCATTTGCCATGTGACAAATGAATCGTTACTACTCATGTAGTCTTATAGTAACATATAATATATCCCCTTTGCAACTCTATATACAAATTATTTTAATAGTTGCGGATTTTATTTTTTGAATCTATTACAATAGTACTATTCTCATCCACACTTTGAATGACCCAGCGCATATATTTGTCAGGAATAGCCACACATCCGGACGTTTTCTTTGTGCCACAATGTAAAAATATAGCCGAGCCGGCTCCCGGAATACATTCTTTATTATAGTCCAGTGCAAGCACATAATTATATCTGTCCCCTATCGAGCTTATGTTCTCCGCAGATGACCAGTCCTTCCTCACGTATTTAGAAGACACAAGCTTATTATAGTAAACCGAGTCAGAATCATCAACCCAGTCATAGCTGCTATCACAATGGATATATTTTAATCTGCATCCGGGATCCGGCAGATTTCCAAATGCATTTATAAATTTGTATGCACCTGTCGGTGTCTTTCCGTCACCTTCATGTGATTTCACGATTCCATTGTATCCAACATGTCCGCTGATTGAAAACATTTCATACCAGTTTCCATCCTCATCACGCTGATGCATTGAAACGTCAGCATCAACCGAAGTTATGCCTTCTGCTGCCACAATGATAAGCTTGTCATTATTTTTCGCCACATCAAGTCCCGAAACCCAGTCATTGCTTTTTGACACCCCCCTGCCAAAGTCAACGATTCCATTATTGATCGAATATGTATAGCCTTTATAACCGCAGTTTCCACTGTATCCCCAATCAACACTACCATTGTTCACACAAAACCAGTTTGCTCCGTATTTAACCAATGTTCTTGTGTCAAAATTAATCCTTCCATCTTTAATAAACCACCATGTACCATTATACTTACACAATGTTCTTGCATTGAAATCTACATAGCCGCCTTTTACATACCACCATACTCCGTTGTACTTAATTACAGTCGTGTCAGAAAAATCGATCCTGCCACCTGATATGTACCACCATAAACCATTATATCTGCACAGTGTTCTGGTGCCAAAATCAACACAGCCTGAATGGACATACCACCAGTTTCCGTTGTATTTTACCACTGTTGTGTCGGAAAAATTAACCCTGCCGCCTGATACATAAAACCAGTTTCCATTGTATTTGCAAAGTGTTTTAGCACTAAAATCTACTCGCCCCTGGTTTACGTACCACCAGCTTCCGTTGTATTTGCAAAGTGTTTTGGCACTAAAATCTACTCGCCCCTGGTTTACATACCACCAGCTTCCGTTGTATTTGCAAAGTGTTTTGGCGCTAAAGTCTATGCGTCCCTGGTTTACATACCACCAGCTTCCGTTGTATTTCACAAGCGTTGTTACATCACTTGCAATTTCTCCGTTCTCATAATAATTCCAGACATTTCCCTCATGGTAAAGTCCTGTTTTGCCTGCTGCATCTGCATTTTTATCCGGTATGACCAGACACAGCAGTATAAAAGCAAATACTGCCAGACATCCGGTGATAGCCGAAAAATAATTCTTACCGTGTTTTTTCAAATTTATGCTCCTCCTCATTTTAAAAAATGCCTATCCTGTCTGCTCAACAGGATAGGCTATGTCTGTAAACCGTAGTTATCATTCACACCTTTGTGTGACAAGTATTAAATAATATATCTGATTTCTAGAAATCTACCTCTGTATCATAATAGCAGCACTTAAGAAGTTTTTCCATCTCTTCCTGATCAGGCTGGCGTGGATTTGAGCCTGTACATGCATCAAGTATAGCATTGGCTGCTATTTCAGGAAGTCTTTCAAGGAATACATCTTCCGGCACAAAACCCTCCTCTGTCGGATAACTGTCTGCTCCATAATTCTTGATACAATGAGGGATGTTAAGCGCATCGTTCATACTGCGCAGATATTTGATGAGCAGATCAACTTTTTCATCAAGTGTATCTCCACCAAGCTTCATAAAATCGGCAATAACTCCGTAGCGCTCTTTTGCAGTCTCATCCTTTGCGTTATAAGCAATAACCTTTGGAAGATACATAGCATTGGCTGCTCCATGGATGATGTGTGCTCCATGATCAGCAAAAGCAGCTCCTGTTTTGTGTGCCATAGAATGTACGATTCCAAGAAGTGCATTCGAAAATGCCATTCCTGCAAGGCACTGCGCATTATGCATCGCATCACGTTTATCCATATCTCCATTATATGAATCAATGAGATCATTTTGGATCATCTCTATCGCATGCAGTGCAAGTGGATCTGTAAAATCACTGTTTGCCGTAGATACATAAGCCTCAATTGCATGAGTCATGGCATCCATACCTGTGTGTGCCACAAGCTTCTTAGGCATAGTCTCCGCAAGCTCCGGATCTACGATTGCCACATCAGGTGTAATTTCAAAATCAGCTATAGGATATTTGATTCCCTTATCATAATCTGTGATGATAGAAAACGCTGTAACCTCTGTAGCTGTACCTGATGTAGAAGAAATCGCACAGAAATGAGCTTTCTTTCTAAGCTTCGGAATACCAAATACCTTACACATATCTTCAAATGTGATATCAGGATATTCATATTTGATCCACATAGCCTTTGCAGCATCTATAGGTGAACCTCCACCGATAGCCACGATCCAGTCCGGCTTAAATTCTTCCATCACTGCCGCACCTTTCATGACAGTATCAACAGAAGGATCTGGCTCAATTCCCTCAAACAGCTTAACCTCCATCCCTGCTTCTTTCAGATAGGCCTCTGCTTTATCCAGGAAACCAAAACGCTTCATAGATCCACCGCCTACACAGATAATAGCTTTCTTTCCTTCAAAACTCTTAAGTGCCTCAAGTGCACCCTTTCCATGATATAAATCTCTGGGTAATGTAAATCTCTGCATTGTAAAAATCCTCCTAATTATAAATCATAAATCAATGCTGTGCTAGTGATTATTCCGCATAGCAATTATCAGCTAATGATATAATAACATATTTTTTCACAAAAAGAGAGGGGAATTTTGATTTTTTTTGTGAACAATTATATTTTTTCTCCAATCACCTTACATCGTTTTCTACTAAAAGCAATGCCATAAGCCAAAATATTACATCTTCCCTCATCTCTTAGAGCTTCATAATACCGCTTATCTTTGATCTGTGTCATTGCAGCCTCACAGGCCACATCCAGCCCCTTAATCTCCTTGGCGTACTTTACCTCGATGACAATGCCCTCATCAGGATCTTCCGGCCTGATCAGGATGTCGCTAAAACCATCACCAGACTCGCGGTTTGATTTGATAAGCCAGTCCGGGTTACTTCCTCTCAAAAGCCCAAGAAGCAGACCATGATAAAAATTCTCTTTCATATTATCCGAAGCCTTTGTATCAAGTACGCTTATCATGCGTCCCATAACAATATTTAACTGTCTTTGGATCCGCTGTTCATCTTTATCAAGAATAGCCTTCGATAACAGCTTCATATTGTCATTATCGTTTGTGACAACAGATTTAAACCATTCCTGGATCTGGAGGATAAAAACCTCACGTACTTCCTTATTGGGAATAACAAGCTTATATGCATAACTTTCACTATCAGGCATTTTAACTTCACCTATCTTAGTGAGATAACCGGTTGTAAAAAGCACACTCCACAGATTATCTATTGTACTATCGATTTCATCATATGTAAGATCAAGACGAAGCCGTTTTTCTACTATACCACCTGCTACAAGCTTTTCTATTTCATCTCTCGTAGTCTGATCTGCTTTATCCACAAATCTCTTTACCATGTCATTGCCACTGCTATTGATCCAGAACGCACTTGGTCTTGCATTCTTGTCTGCAACAAGTTTTTTAGCAAAGTTTATTACATCCCATGGACAATATATGTCTGCATTGCCAAAATGATAGCCATCATACCACTCACTGACATCAGGATAACGTTCTGCCCTGTCGTAATCAGATAACAGCTTCTTAACTTCATTATCGGTAAATCCAAACTGCTCATCATGGTCTATATCAACGATGGAATTTATTTCAAAATTATTAAGACCTGTAAAAATGCTCTCTTTTGACACTCTCAGACATCCTGTAAGCACCGCAAACTGTAAAAACTCATTCGTCTTAAGTGCCTGTCCAAAAATACCTCTTATAAGAGAAACCATCTCTTTGTAATAGCCATTCTGGAAAGCTTTATCCAGTGGAACGTCATATTCATCTATAAGTATAACTGTCTTTTGTCTATAGTGCTTATACAAAAGCTGTGAAAGCATTCGTATACTGTCTTCTATATTGCTATCATTGCCCTGAAGCATCTTCGCAAATTGAGCCCTATCCACCTCCGTCAATGCATCACTTGTTTTTAAATAATAGTGTCTATTTATTTCGCGCTCTATGATAGTGCATAACATTCTCCTTGCTGACGAAAAATCTAAACCTTCCACACCCTTTAGTGAAAGAAATATAACCGGATACTTTCCCATATACTCATCACATAACTCTTTGTTCTTTGAAATATATAAACCATCAAACAAAGACTTATCGGTACCTATCTCAAAAAAGCTTTTAAGCATACTCATATTAAGAGTCTTTCCAAAGCGACGTGGACGTGTAAAAAGAGTCACCTCACTCCAGCTTTGTAAAAGCTGTTCTATAAGCTTTGTCTTATCTACATAATAAAAATTCGATTCTCGCAGTTTCCTGAAATCATCAATTCCAACTGGCAACTTCATAGCATCTACCATAATAGCCTCCAAAAATAATCCGCTATACTATGGATATAGTATAACGGATTCATGTAAAAAATACAATTTATATTACTTATTCATAGGGTCATATAATCACGCTTGCTGATATCTGCCTAATTAATACCAGTACGTTCAGCAAGTTCTATAGTGGCTCAGTTGTCAAGACAAAAATCTTAGATTTTTATAATGAACCAGGCTTATCACAAAAAACCTGACATAATGTCAGGCTTTTTTACTACATTTATTTATATCTTTTCTTTCAAATAAGCAATATTCCAAGTTTTTAGGATTTTTGTTTTTAGAATACCTATTTACAATTTCAAAATATTCTACATTCTTAATAAAAGCTACATCATAATGAAAAACAGCATATGTCATAAGCTTGCAATTATCTTCATCATAAGTTAATCCATAAATATGGCAATCATTTACCCCTCTAATATTTACATTTCTTTTATAGTTCATAACTAAAAAGTCACTTCTATATGCAAAACTTTTCAACCTTCTAACTGGTATTCTGATGAAAAAATTGATAATAACTATTGCTCCACCAACAAATAAAACTGTACCACCAATTAAGCTCCCCATTACTAATGTTTCATTAACATTTTCCGTAGCAATATCTGCAATAATAAAAATTACACCTAAAAAAATTAAAATAAACCATACTAATGAACTAAAAAGTCCAGCTAACAACATTCTGCCCTTTTTATAATTTTTGATGTACCTTTTATATAGAGCATTCATAACGATTGTCAGCATTGGGACAGCTTTTCTTTGCTTCCAGAAAAACTATACTCTTCTCATCATACTTCAGAATAAACTCAACCGTTTTTATTCCTGAACCAAGGTCTTTATAAATTTTAGAGTCTTCAATATGAAATAAATTTATTTCATCGAATTTTCCAAAATTCATCTCCGATTCCGTTATGACTTTCACTTTAGTACCACTCCAATTTCTTCTCTATAAAGCTGTCTAAAAGTATCCATTATTGCATTATGCTCCAAAAGTTCAAATTCTGTCGCTGTCTCACATCGTACTTTTTCTCCAGAGTCTTTATATAGAGAAATGTATCGAACATTACTTTCCTTACTTCTTTTAACTTCGATATACTTAGATAAGAAATAATCATGAGTAGATACAAAAATCTGTACTCCCTCACTTTCCAGCATAATCAACAATTCAGCCAATACCGGAATATACTTCGGATTAATATTAGCTTCCGGTTCGTCCCAGAATAACACAGAGCCCTTTTCTAGTGTTCCATTCTTAATTAGCTGCCATAACAGTGCTATTTTTCGTAATCCTTCTGCAACCAGATTGAATTCTAATTTTGCTTGCGTACCCGGTTTCAAATAAAATCTGTCATCATATAATGTGACTTTACCTGAACTGATTTTTTGTAAAATATCCAAATAATTTTTTCTTGCGGCAGAATCCACTCCCCTAGAAATATCAATCTTTGCAGCTGCAATAATATCCAGATAAGTATCATCAAATTCAACATTTCCCATTTTCACTGCTGCATCCAGATTCCAAGCATTTGACAAAATTTCTTTTGCTGGAATAAATACACTTGTAAGGTCCGACATCTGTTTTTCCCATTTTTCACCAGTCTTAATCTCGGCATCCCATTTTTTTGTCTTAGTGGAAAACACCATTCCAATCTTTGCTGTATCAGATTCCACAAAAACCTTTGCTGTATTATTACCATTTTTATTTCTGTTTACCAGCCTTCCGATACTTGACTGATCAGGACGAAAAAGCATCGTTGCCTTCTGAGGAAATGACACATCATGTTTCGATGCCTGACATGCTGCATAAGCCAGTTTCATAATATGAGTTTTACCCATGCCATTTTCTCCCACTAAGACATTTAGTCCCGGACTGAATGGTATAGTAACATTTTCAAATACAGTAAAATTTTCTGCTTCTATCTTTGTCAACGGCATTCTATCACCTCGATTATCGTAATTTAAGAAAACACCCATTACACTCATATATTCAGTATAACGGGTGTTTTCCTAAATTACAACATAACTAACTTAAACATTATTGTATTGCAGCTTAATCAGCAGACACAAATTAGTACCAGATCCTGCTATAACTGCAAATGAACTCTGATGTCTTCTTCCCGAAGGAATCAAATACATTCCATCCAAATACACACTAAAACCTAATACAACAACCATAGGCATAAAAATGTATAAGATACTCACAACAGGATTATAACCCATTCCCAAAAACACAGGAACAAACGTAAGTGAAAATTTAATCGTACCTGGTACCCCGTGTATTTGGTTCTGGTTTCTGTTTTTTTTCATCAATTTTAATTAATGTCACATATTCTTCATATGTCATTTCACTCAAAATTCTATAACTATACTTTTCACTTTTCCCCTTTTTTATCCATTCAATTGCTATTTCAAACAGAACCATTATTATTAAAATAATCAAAACTTTTCCCAAGGGAAAGACTCTCTTTTAGTCCATAATGCAATTATTACACCTAAAATAGTTGAATACATAAATGAACAAGCTTTGGAGATAGCATCAATTATATCAAAAATCACTTCCTTAACCCCTCCTGACCGTCTAAAAAGTTTAGGCTAAACTTTTTGGACTGGTATAAAATGTTAAGTCTATTTTTCCAAAAAATCATAAAGCATTCTATATACTGACTATGAAGCGCTTACCTTGCATCTAGCAAAGATGATGAAAGCGTTAATTAAAATCTGGCATTGAAATATTGAGCGCTTACTTCGCAAAAAATAATACAGCAATTATGTGACTAGAATATTACAATATTAATTATGCGAAACAGCAAACTTCCCTGTTGCTTCGCATATGTATATTTCGGTGACATAGCCATCATCACGGATGAATAGAGCCGCCTTCACGGAAGGTAAGCCATTCATATAAATTTATCCTATAATGAAGTTGGCACACGATACATGTGACTTTCTGACATTCCATGAACAGGCGGTATTGTTCTTCGACAGGTACTCTTGGTGATCTCATAGTTTTTACCTCATGAATAATTATAGTAAAATGCTAACATCCAGCAAACTAAATGTAGTAAAACACTAGCATTTCCTAAACCTTATTATGAGAGCCTTCCGAATTTATGGCAATCCGTCGAATTATTTTGCTCTTACTTTACATATTCTCAATAATATCCAAAAGTTTCTTAATAGCATATGTATCCATTACTGTTTTTTTGTTTTTGATATGCTCTACTATAATAACCGGTATCATCAATAACAGAAGTAATTTAAATTTATCCGTGCATATATCGAAAACCAATAAATCATTTTTCCCATTATCAAAAATAGTATATGCTGCTATAATTACTGCCAAAAGCACTGGTATTATCACATTACAAACAATTGTTTTCAAATCGAATTTGTCTGGCTTATTCGAATATTCTAACCTTGATTGTAGTACTACCTTTAAATTCCTTAGTTCATTTTTTTCAAATTTACATAATTCATTCTGTATACTTTCTTTCCATGTAGTATATTCTCCAGATTTTATAGATATATGCCGAAAAGTACTTATAGCACTATTAATATCAAATTTCATTTTAACACTCGTTTTATTAGCTTTTTTTACTATTTCACTCGCATCTTCTTTTATATATTTTTCTCTTATATCATCAATCAAATTAAAATATCTAACATCCTCTAATAGAATATTTAACTGACCACAATATTGTATAATGGCTATAATAAAGTATAGTAGCACTGATAAATATAATTCGATCTCAAAATCTTCTATTTCAAAAGAATCAACTATTCCTTTTGTCCCCCAAGCAAATATTGCAACACTAATTATAATAGTTATAACCATTAGGATAATAAATAATGTATATCTATGTAATCTTGTTTTTTTCCTAAATTTATTACTATTTAATAGAATGATGTCTTTTCCCAAAAAACGTAGTCCGATAATTACAACTAATATTAAAATAACTACACTATCATATGTTATGCCAAACATTAATTTAAATTTACTATTATCTGTAAAGAATGGAACAAATCCAAACATTATCTCAATTGCGCATAATACAATACTTAGTTTATCATGCCAATTTCCTTTTACTTCTCTTAATGATAATTGCTTAGAATATGTTGATGACGCATTTATATATTCTATCAATCTCTGTTTTTCATCAAGAAACTTTTTTTCATTAATTTTGTTTAACTCTATTTCGTTTATCAATTCCCATATATGTGAATCTTCAGAATACCTACGATTATTTTTTGAATTGCCGTATGCATTAATTATCGTTTTTAATTTAGGCAATAATGCTATAGTTTCATCATAAGATGCCTCACTCATTTTTAAAGCTAATTTATTTAATTCTTTAGTTGTTTTTATTCTTTCTTTTGTTATATACGATAATTGACTGTTTTTTTGATTAAGATGTAAAGAAAAAATACCTGTAACAAATGCACTTATAACTGCTGATCCTAATATAACGCCTAGCATTTCCATATTTAATTGATTCCTTTCATAACTATTTATTATTACTAATCTATCACTTTAATTTCAATAATTATATATCGGTTATTAATTTAATCAATTAACCCTTTTAGATAATTTTAAGTAAATTTAAATTCATCATTTATTAAGGGCATGTGGACGAAATCATGATATTGTCTGCCCAACGTCTTTTGCCATCCATGCTTTGCCGGATTCCATTTTCCTTCACAAAATCAATGTATTGCTGATTTGTAAACTGGCAACCCTAATCAGAATTTAATATCATCGGTTTTGATTTTAGAATAGCTGCGCAGTCATCAATTATAAATTTATTGTGTTCTGAATATTGTGGCGCATGAATTGTGGATAACTCATCAAGGCGTTTCATTAAGTTATGTAATATAATTTGCCATTCACTAGATGTGAGATTTTCTGATATTTTATCTAAGGATTCTCCTTCTATAAAAGTAGTAATAAAGTAAAAGTTACCATAAAATTCAAATTTAGGGACTAAAATTATTGGGTATACATAATCACCCGTTTCAGTGTAGAAATCTTTTAAATAATCGTTGCAGTGCGAGGCTGTATCAGTACCTTTAAATATTTTAAGAAAGAATTTCTGACCGGAATATAAGCAAGTAATGATATAGTGTGAATACCATTTTCCGCACAAATTAACATTGTAGTATGGATTTAGAAAAAGTTTTTCTTTAGTAGAAATTATATTTTTGGATGAGGCATTATGAGTGTCTCTTTATAGTTTTATTCCTGACTCTGTTCAAGCAATTGTTTTTTTACATCTTCTTCACATGAAATTTTTCCTTTTCGAATGCATTCTCTTCTATCATCTCTAAGTTTAGCTAAGTACTCCTTACATTCTTCATAATTGAATTTTTCTAGCGGCTCTCTTCGTTCTCCAAAACAATTACTAATTTCCCCTTCATGTCCTACCCATATTACAGGTCGTTCATGAATTAGTAAATAATTCTGAGATTCTTGGTTTATCAGTGAATATTGTATTGTCATATATCGACCTTTCACTATCTCTTTATCGTTCACTTGACTTATTGCTTTTGCCAATTTTCGATTACTCCTTCTTTCAGACGGATATTTTATGTAATTCAATATAAAAACCGAAACAACCATCCCAAGCTGTTCATCTGACATATCTTCACTTGGACTATGCTCCAAAAGATATGTCAGGTATTTATAAATGTTAAGCTCATTGGCCTTTGCCATCTCGATCATTGTGTAGACCAGTGCACTGGCAGTGGCACCTTTTGGAGTTGCGCTGAACAGCCAGTTTTTTCTTCCAACTGTAAATGGACGTATGGCATTTTCACTTAGATTATTGGAAAAGCTGCAGTGTCCATCCTCAAGATATGTCATCAACGTATCTTTCCGGTTTTTGGCATACTTCACCGCTGTCTCGAAATGGCTTCCCTTACGTGGCTTCTGCTCGTCAAGCCAGCTCCAGAACACGTCAAGTATCGGTTTTTCTTTTTCAAGACGATAGGCTTTTCTCTGCTCAAATGTGTGCTTCTTGTTCTGTGATCTGTGCTCATACTCAAAAAGCTTTGAACAGAACTGGACTCCCTGTACTGCCGGATTGCTGTAATCATACTGCTTTCCTTTTGGAACCGCATCAATGAAGTATCTTCTTGTATGGACCTTATTCCAGTTCTCTAATAAGGTCCATGCCAGAAGACCTTTTGCGGAATTCATAAAATCTGTCGGTCAGGACGCCTCCAAAGGGTCGATTGCTCAGGAAGCATACAGCTTGATCACGGAGATCATGCACATCGACAATACCTTTGATGATCTCTCTGCTACAGAGCGTAAAAAACAGCGTCAGCTTGTTCTTTCTGAAAAAGTGGATGCTTATTTCGCATGGGCAAAACAGAAGTACTCACAGGTAACTCACAACAGCTCAATCGGAAAAGCTCTCACTTACAGCATAAATCAGAAAGATTATCTTCGTGTATTTTTATCTGATGGCAATGTCCCGATGGATAACAATTATGCCGAACAGGCAATCCGGCCTTTTACCATTGGTCGTAAGAACTTCATAATGATCGAGTCCTCCAACGGTGCAAAAGCAAGTGCGATCCTGTACAGCCTGGTTGAAACAGCAAAAGCAAATATGATAAATACTTTTGAATATTTTAATCTGCTGCTTACGGAGATTCCTCAACACATGGATGACAAAGATTTCAAATTTATTGATGATCTTCTTCCATGGTCACCCCGAGTCCAGAAGGAATGTCCTAGCCGATACAAAAAGTCTTGATTTTTCAATGTGCACATCTATTTCTATAAAGTCTGCTCAATCTCCGCTAAAATGCGGGGATTTTTGCTTTCCAGTACTCATGTTTGAGGATTTACCTTACATCACGAATGCGTCAGCTGCATGCTACTTGTGATGTTTGAGATTTCATAAATTTAACCCTCCTGACTGTCTAAAAAGTTTAGGCTAAACTTTTTGGACTGGTATAAAATGTTAAGTCTATTTTCTCAAAAAATCATAAAGCATTCTATATACTGACTATGAAGCGTTTACCAAACAGCTTTGTAAATAATCGTTTCAAAAAACTTTCATTCCTAATAAGATTATTTGGAGATTTATCAACAACGTCAACTAACAAATTCAGCTTGTACTTTTGGGCTACGATAAACCTATGCCTTCCATCTGTGCTGGCAAAATAATACCCTTTTCTCCTTTTTTCAACTCTTATTGGATTCGTGCAATATAGTAACATTCCATTGACTGCGCCGCCTGACTCTCGAATGTTCGACACCTTTTCAGCCGTTATCACACCTGAATTTATGTATTCTTGTGGCGCATAAATAAAATAATCCTCTTCCACGCTAATAAATCCCAATTTAATTTTTTCAAAATATTCTTGTGAATCAATAATTAACTGCTTATATTCGTCTTCTGTTTTCCTTCCTGATGTATTATAAAAGTATTTATCCTTATTATTTACTGCCCCTTTAAATTCCTTTCCATTTACTATCTTATACACATTAACCTCTTTTCATTAATTAAAAAAGTATCCTTTAAAATTTAATAGCATTAGACACCTTGTGTCATGGCACAATAATACTCAATATAAGAAAAATAAATGTTAAAACTAAAAACATACATCCATATTTTCTTTATATAATCAGAACAAATATTGATTATTTTTCCACATTGAAGTATTGCTTAATATTTTTTCTTCACAGTAATTGCTTTTCAAATAATTCTCCATATATTTGAAAAGTTCTATACCTACTATGTGTATTTGAAATTTTTCATTTTGACTTGTTGTACTATTTATATTCTAACACCTAATATAATCAAATAAAATATTTAATTATTATATCATTTACTTTATCTGCTTCCAATAAATAATCATATTGCTTTTTATATGAAGAAATTATATTCTGCTTAACCTCTTGATTTTCAGCAATTGATCTTAATAATCGGTTCCCACAAAGCACAAGCCAAGAACATTCAAATTTATTATAATCAAAATTATTTAAATTTAATAGCCATTTTGACATTTCATCATCTGTCTCATATACCATATTTTTTAAAATATCTATATTAGTAAGCTTATCATTCAAATATAAATTAACCAATTCCTTCACAATATCACTGTAATTCATTCCACCAATAAATTGTATGTCTGATTTATCTTCTTTCTTTGAATTTTCTATCATCGTAGAAAGCCATATAATAATCTCCAATTCCACATCTACATCATTTATAATTGCTCCAGATAAAACGCCTTCACAATATTGGTAATAATCTCCAATTACATTTTTTTGAGGTTTCCACTCCTCATACTTTTTCCTTACACTGGCTTTTCCTCTATCGTTAAAATAAGTATAACATTCAAACAAAGTTTTTCTGCAATCATTCCTCATAAGCTGCTTTATCATATTTATATTATTATAACTTAAACCACCTTTGTTAATAAAATATAATAAACTTTTTATAAGATACAGTAAAAAACCATTATTATTACCTTTGATAATAAATTCAAATAACAAATTCACCATGTTATTTGCTTTCTTGCATACCTCCTTATTCTCATATAATTTTTCTTCTGCAATTTTAATAAAAAACCTATTCAACGTATCTTTGTACGATATAATATCTCTCTCACTTTTAAGTAATAACAATCGTTCAAATATATTATGAATAATATTTTCTGTAACAACTGTATGATTTAATATTTCTAAAAAAGTCCAAAAACAGCCTGTTTCATGAATTGTATTTCGTTGTATGATTGACTCATCACATATAGACTTACTTATTTTTTCTATATATGAAACTGCTAACTCACTTACTGGAAGTTTTTTTATTCTATATTCTTTAAAGTAATTTATCAATTCTTTTCGTTCTATATAGCGTAAAGCAATATATATATCGAAATCTGTTAATGTATCGGGTTTTATATTTCCACAATGTTCACCTATATCATTATTACAAATTTCTGAAGCATTGATTGATGACATAATTGTCCTAATATATAGATTAAAAATAGATTTATTTTCCTTGTAATTGTCTAGAAATATGTAATTACAAGTCTCATATCGTTCAAAATCTCTTATTTTCTCCCGTAAACTTTGATATGCAGCCATGCCTGAAAACAACGAATACGCTGTTGATGCCTGTTCATTCGTCTTTAATGAGTCTTCATATACATTATAAAACAATGTATATGAAATAGTAAAATTGTTTAATTCATACAAAAACTTGTTATTACTATTACCAATATCAGGAATACTTTTCAATATTCTTTCTAAGTCAATAGCATTTATTTCACTTTCATATTTTTCTTGTTCTTCATTAGGTATGCTTTGCATAACAAATGGAGATAACATAATTTTACCAATATATTTTCTATCAAATTCTGCTATAAAGTATTTTACATACATTCTTCTCAAATAATATGTGTGTGCAGCAATCTTCAAATAATTATATGCTTTACAATATTCATTAAAAAAAGCACTAATATAAGCCTGCTCCATATATAACTCTGGATTATCTAATGAAAGTTTTGCACTATTATTATTTAATATCTTTCGTAGTCCCTCATAATCAAATTCAAATATCTTTTTTTCAATATCACAAATTTCAACATTGTTCAGATTTTGATTATTATATTTATTTTTCTCTATTCTGAAAATACTTTAATACCTACTTTTCTCACATACACTTATTATCGAATTAATCTTTTTTATATCAAATGGATTGGATTTCTTTTTTTCTTTACTTTCATTCTTACCTATGTATTCATTTTTTTCATTGCGACTTACTGCCTCCCATATCGCATCACGTAAAGGATTGTTTGATGAATCAAAACTGTTATTTGTCATTTCCAATGTGTTATCTTCTCTACAAATAATCCCATGTTTCCAAAATGCATTCGCAATATATTTTCCATATACAAAATTTAATTCTTCAAAAGGTTTTAATTCCTCATATAATTCATCTAAATTACTTGTAACGTCTTTTTCTTTAAGGAATTTTATAACCTCTGTTAACTGCTGAGAATGCCCAATGTCATGTTGTTCGACAAGTTCATTTGCATATATTATATTTATCCCCAAATTTCTAAAATAATCTCTTTCAATGCTATTCGGCTCCGATTTTGTTAATATCAAATATGCTCTTTGAAAATCATCTTTAAGAATATCCTTAACCCATGAAATTATATGTAATACGTCTGGATCATTTAACGAGTATCCCACAAAAAGAACTACCTTTGATCCAATAATAGACTTTACATATGTTTCAATCAACTTAAAATTACGCGAATAATTAAGATAATCATCCTCCTTCAATACAAAATTATCATGTTCAAAATCACCATGCATTTTTATTAGTTCTTTTTTTGATTTTCTATACGGCATATCAACATCTTGGCTTACAACACGTATAAACTGCCCATTTTCTTCAACTGCTTTTTCAATTAAATGGTCATAGTTTGTTGTTATTATCGTGGATGTATTTAAGTCAAGAAGTGTTTTATGAAGATCCGTTGGCAATAAACAATCTTCATACTTAAAAATATCACGCATCAACTGCGTGTATTCTTTTTTCCCTCTAGAATTATAATAATACTGTGGAACTTTCAAGTAATCATTCTGATCAATGGTTAACTGCATTTTTTCAGCAATTTTAGATATAGCATCTCTCCACAGTGGCATTCCTGAATCTACAGATACCCCTGCACCAACAAATAAAACTAACTGTTCATTTTCCATAGCATCATAAATAATTCTTTTTGTCTCTTTATATGCAATTTTTCCTTCCTGTAATAAACTCAAAAATAAAACCTCCTCCAAGACATTCAATGTTTATACATAAATCTATAACATACTGTGTGATTTCTCTGGTGTTTTATGTACTTCAGCCGACATAAATCTTCTACCAAAAGTATTTTATCATAATATCATATTTTTGAGAAAATATCTTTTGTATTGTATATTCCGGTGACCGGATTCATAGCCACCATCACGGATGAATAGAGCCGTCTTCACGGAAAATGAGCCATTCATATAAATTTATCCTATAATGAAGTTGGCACACGATACGTGCGACTATTCATATAGAGAGGACGATAATTATGGTTGATTCTCATTTTCATTGAGTTGCACTTATTTTTGGAAGTTCACATTCTGGTACCTCGTGCTTCAAAAATTTAACCATACCTGGTAGATTGTGTTTTACCTAGCGCTCTTTAGGAAACAATTCTTTTTCTATTTCAGGTAAACAAGTTCTTATATAATATATCCACTCGTTTCTCTTAGAATTTTCATCAGTCATCAAAGAAAGAAAATAACCTACCAATCCCCCTTGTCATGTGATAAAATATACTAAATTAATCCAATGACAAGGGGGATTTTTGTAATGAACATCAAAGTTTATAAAGAATACAGATTTGCATTTGGAAAATTAGTTGCAACAGATACTGGAAAAGAATATACATTTTCTATAAGCCGAAATGACCGATTCTATCATGCGATGGAAAAACATATTATAAAAGAAAAGATTGAAGGCTTATCATATGCAAATATAGATGACATTTATATTGAAGATAAAGATAAAACATTTTTTGATGAAAAAACATTTACATTAAAGGCTGCTATGCTTGTAACTGACAAGAACGATTACGTTCAATCATATGCACTTACAATAAAAAATGTAAAACTCATAGCCAATAATGTTTCAACAAAGTCATATGAGAATGGAGCTTGGGAATTAGGATTATATAGCTTAGAGCTTCCATGGCAAACCACCATTGATATTGTAGAAAAAGCAGACTAATTGCAGGGAGGCTTTTATTATGGCACTAATCAAATGTCCAGAGTGTGGCAAAGAAATATCCGACACAGCAAAAAGCTGTCCAAACTGCGATTACAGAATTAAAAGACCAAAAACAATGTCAAAAGGAAACCGATAATTATAGGTGGAGCTATTTTGATAATTATAGTAGTAACATTGCTTATTATACAAAATGGCAGATATAAAGAGGATTCATCACCATTTTATACCATGGAATCTGGCACTAAAACGAAAGAAATACATGATTTGTACGGAGAGCCAGATGATATCCAAAATAATGATGGATCTATTGATGAAGTATATAACAACTTACAGTTCTTGGGTAGTAAAGGAACACTAAAAATTCGATATTGGTCTGATTCAAAGGACATTATATATGATAAAGATTATAGTGAAGATTCATCATATGAAAATGCAGTAGAATCGACAAAGAAATTTTTTGATAAAATTTATGGGTCTGCTAAGCAAATCAGTGATACTGAATTTAAGTGGTCAAGCACTTATGATAAAACATCTTACCTGCTTACAATTAGTAAGGCTATGAGGTGTGCTGAATTTGAATTTAGACCTTAACGGATACTTGGGAGGATATTACTATGGATAGAACAGCAATCATAAAGTCATGTTTAGAGGAAAGAAAAGAAAATCTCAAACAGCTTCAAGAAAAATATACTAACTTAGATTTTGAATGTGAGAAAGCATTTTTTGAAGAAGGAATGTATCAGAAATTATCCGAAAGACATGGTTCGAATTATTCAAAAACATTTTCTGATAAGAAAACAACTTATAGAGAAAAAACGGATGCACTTGAAAAGGAAAATGAGTCATTAAAATATAACATTAAAATCTTAGAGAAAGAAATAGAATATCTTGAAGAGTTATTGAAATAAAATCCAAGGCTACCTCACCATCCAAGTGAAGTAGCCTTTCAAAAATTCCATTCTAATAAATTGCACGACAACCTAGAGTAAAAATGAATACCCATTAGTAAGAAATGAATAGAAAATGAATAAAAGTGTGGTGTTTCGTATAATTATGAGTTAATATGTATCAGACACACTTTTGTAAAAAGTGAGATAGTAAAAAAATAAAAATCACCTTTTCATTTAAGCTTTTGCCTATCACGTTTTAATATATCTAACATAGAAATTTAATAGGGTCAGGCACCCTGCGTATCTTTTTATCTTCTACTCAATTACCAATATAGGATTCATTGATTATTTATCTACATATTATCATGCTGTATTATAATTTTCAACGATTCGTAAAAAATAATACAGCAATTATATGGCTAGAAGATTCTAATATCAATTATGCGAAGCAACAAACTTTCCTGCTGCTTCGCATATCCTAATTAGTCCTCATTTTCAATTTACTGTAATTCTTTTACTACCATATCGACATATTTCCGGCATATTTCTTCTGTCTCTGCCTCGACCATGACACGTATTACCGGCTCTGTTCCGGATTCACGGACAAGAATCCGTCCTGTATCTCCAAGTTCTTTTGAGACCTGATCTATCGCTGCCTGTACTTTTGGATCTGCAAGTGCCTGTGCTTTATCGGCAACTCTGACATTCTCAAGTACCTGTGGGTAAATAGTAAGTCCTTCACATAGCTGGCTCATAGTCTGCTTTTTAGCAAGCATTACTTCCATCATTTTTAAGCTTGTGAGAATTCCATCACCTGTTGATGCATATTTTGAAAAAATAATATGACCGGACTGTTCGCCTCCGATACGGCAGCCATTTTGCTGCATATATTCATATACATATTTGTCGCCTACGGCAGTCTTCGCATAGTCAATTCCAGCCTCGTCAAATGCCTTGTACAAACCAAAATTTGACATTACTGTGGTAACTACTGTATTCGTAAGAAGTTTTCCACGCTCTTTCATATATTTACCATATATGTAAAGGATATGATCTCCCGATATCGCGTTTCCAAGTTCATCTACGCACAAACATCTATCCGCATCCCCATCATAAGCAACGCCAACATCCAGTCCGTTGTCTACCACAAACTTCTGAAGTCCTTCAATATGTGTAGAACCTGCATTATTATTTATATTTAATCCATTCGGCTCTGCATTGATAACATAGCATTTCGCTCCCAGGGCTTCAAAAATTGATTTTGCCATATTCCATGAACTTCCATTAGCACAATCAAGACCTACTTTCACTCCCTTGAAAGAATAAGCTCCGAGTGAAATAAGATATCCCATATACGATTGCGTCCTGCTACATGATCGATAGTACAGCCAATCGCATCTTTATGAGCAAATGGAATCTCATTCCATTTCTGCCCCCCAAAAATTAAATATGTAGAAATTTAATGGTGAGCAGGCACATTGTACTTGCACATCCCCTTATGTCGTTCGCATTTATTATAATTGAAGCACACTTTTCCAAAAATCCGACACTCTTGTCTCTATATGGAGTACTTTCAACACTTTTCCATCATTGTTTAAGAAGTGCATATTTTTTTCGTTAAAGTTAAAATCCTCTCTCAAAGAAATATATGCATAATCACTTATTTTCTCTTTTACCATTTTCCATCCATTATATAAAGTTTTTGCATATTCTTGTCCGGCAAATGTATATGCATATGCAAATAAAGCTAATTCTATAGAGTCACTATCATAATATACTCGGTCAAAATATACACATAGTTCTGTCACTTTATTCATCAAATATAACAAATGTTCTTTTTTCATAATCTCTTTCAGATATGCCAATATTATTGATAAAGAATAATGTATACGTATACTAGCAGGTGGATGATCCATTTTATTTACATCAATTGTTGTAATATTTTCATAGGATTCTTCTTGAAATTTTAATAAAATAAAATACAAAGAAAAGCCAATCAACATTGTTTCTGTGTCCAAATTTTCTTTGTCTGTATTTTCGATTAACAAATAGATAAGTGACCTTACTGCACAATAATCAGCGTCCATCTCAAGAACTTGTTTAAAAAAAATCTTTTCATTATCAAGTGTTCTTTTCCTAACACATGCATGATTAATTGAACAAATAGCATCGCAATGACCATTTAGTATATGATAATTTTCGTGTAAAACAATATATAACAAAATGTAATTATGTATTTTATATGCATGTTTTTTTGCATTTAACTTATGTCCATAAAAATATTTTCTTAAATCATTATTTAACATATAACTAGATATTTCATCTATAATATCAAATAGTAAATATGATGATATTGCAATTATATAGCCATTTGCTTCTTTTTTAGATAATGCATTTGGTTTAGAGGAATCGTAAACATACAAATCATACTCAACCTTTGAAACATCCTTTGAATATTTTAGACCATGTATTACTTTTCTTAATGATTCTAATGCATTGTTGATTGATTTTGCTTTCACGTTGTTTCCAGGATAGTATCTATAACATAAATATTCTTCTTTTTCTCCTAGAACTAATACTTCATCCTTCATATATATAAACCTTTGAAAAAAATTTTTATATGATTCATAAAACTTTCGAGTAATCTAGATTTCACATTTCCGCTATCTACCACGCAAAAATATCCTATGCTACAATCTGATCAACATCCAAATAGTAAAAAATAAAAATCACCTTTTCATTTAAGCTTTTGCCTATCACGTTCTAATATATCTAACATAGAAATTTAATAGGGTCAGGCACCTTGTGTTATAGTACAAGCAATTATGCCAAAACTCCGGATACAAATGGAATTTTTATAATAAAAATAGTCAATACTCTAAATATTGTTTTATAGTATCCAACTTCTTGCCTGATTACACTATATTTCTATGCAACCTCTTCCATGATCTTTAAAATTTGTTCTATACAATAAATTGTTTCAACATTCTTTTTGTTATTTTTATGGTCGCAAATAATCATTAGAATAACTAAAATCATTAAAACAATAAATATGCCGAGACTTATATCAAAAACTTGCATTTTCAATTTCGAATTCGAATTCGAATCCGAAAATATGGTATATACTGCAATGGCCACGCCTAAATATATTGGAACAATAATATTACACGCTATAGTTTTCAAATCAAACTTTGCAGGTTTTTGACATTTCTTCATTTTCAGTTCTAATAATATTCTATAATCTTCAATCTGTTTTTTATCCAATAAACTGATTTTATCTATTATCTTTTGCTTCCAATAACCATATGGTTCTTTTTCTTTTATTACTTTTTTAAATTCCTTTATGTTTTTTTTAAATTCCTTTATGGATTTTTTATAGTCAAACTTTGAATCATTATACATTGAATTTTTCATATATTTATTTTTGTATTTTGTATTTTTCCCTACATTGTATATATTTTTACTATTATTACCTACTTTAAAATAAGTTAAAAATTCATAGATAATTACGGTTGCCATACTTCCTATAATAAATGAAACTAATTTGTTGCAATGGTAAGGAACATTATATATGCATATTATATATAATACTGCCATTATAATATATAATATTATATCTTTATATTGCCGTATTAATCTGCTTACAATAAATAATATAAACGTTCCTCCCAAATACACCACTAAAAGTATAAATGAAATTAGTATTAAACTTCCTATAGATCCTATCCCAAGTGAATTAACTAAATCACTTTTTTTCGCATTTTTATTAACTATTATTAAAATAAAGTATGTACCAATAATTACTAAGAATTGAGAAAACAAAATTCCTAATGGTTTTAATATTGCCTGCTTCGTACATTCAAATGCCTGCTTAACATTAAAATTATCTTTTGAATTAGAATTTTCAATATTATATTTTACAATTGCCAAACATGCTATAAACAAGATTATCAATGCATCGCATATTATGCATATTTCCTTATAACAATCATTAACCAATAACAGCAAATTTGCAGAAATACCATATAATATAGTTAATCCTTCCACTACAAAATCTAAAAATCTCAATTTGACATTTTGTGTCATAATTCTCTCACTTAATAAATTATATAGTTTCAATATAATCAGCTCCCCTATTTGAATTATACACATTAATATGTTTACAAAATAATATTAAAACCCTATATACCAATTTAAAAATTTAAAATGGTCAGACACCTTGTGTTTTATATTTCTCTATCTTTTCTTTATAGAAAATAAAATATTTAATTTTTTCAATATCATCTTTCTCTTTATAAATATAAAAATCCCGCACAGAACTATTATAGAATATCTAATCACTGGATGTTCATATGTACTCATCAAAATGAATCCCGCAATTAAAAACAATATAGTTACTAATATTAGCTTTCTTGTATTATATGGTTTTACTTTATCCAAATACTTATTACAAATTTTTGTCATTAAAACATAATGAAAAATATCAAAAGCAATATAGCATATTAATGTTGTATACGCAGCCGCAATATATCCAAACATTTTTATTCCAATATAATTTAATACAATATTTAAAATTGCTCCTCCTATACTTGCCAACATAATCATAGTTGTTCTTTCATAATAAAACGCAAATTTAGCAAATAAGTCATAACTATATAAAAATAATACGCCCATCGCAACTGGAGGAATACAGTATATAGCTTCATAGTATGATTTTGGTGCAAATATTCTAACAGCTTCTGGTGCAAACGCTATTAAAAGCATATTTACTACTATTACGACCGCTATTGATAAATATGCTACTGGCGCAATATCGCCTATCTTTTTTTCTTTAATTTTCTGATACATCCATGGACTAATAGTTTGTCCCAATGCATTATTAAATAATGTCATTATCATAGCTAATGAATATGCCAAACTATATATTCCAGCCGCATCCGATCCAACCATATCATTTATCATTATGCGGTCTGAATTATTAAGTATCATTTGAGACAAATAGTGTGGTATAAGTGGTAAATTATATGACAGTGCATATATCCAAAATTGTTTTGAAAAAAACTTTTTTCCTCTTATTATTTGTACTACACCACACCACGTATATCCAATGACTTCAACTAAAACCAACCCTAGGATTCTCATTGTAACCTTATCATCCGAATGAGTAACTAATAAAATTCCTAACACTGGTTTTGCAATCGAAACAACTAATGTAATCACCACTAAGGCACGATATTTGTAATTTACTCTTTGTTCGGCTGCCCAAAACCCAAATGCGGATGATGTCCAAATCATTACTAACATTGCAAGCATCAATGTTGTAGACATAGAAAAAAGATTATTCCAAAATTCCTTAAACACTAAATATATTACAGTCCATAATACTACTAATGTCAGTGTCAATCCTTGTAATGATGATGAAAAGATTTTTCTTTGCCTATCATATTTTACTAATCCTTGCGTATAAACACCACTGGATAAACTCAATGAAACAAATATGAAAGCTATACTATACCATGAATTAAAGACATTAAATTCACCATACTCCGCAGTGCTTAACAGCCTTGTAAAAATAGGAGTCGTAATCATAGAAATGCCTTTTTGTAGAAATGAGCAAATCAAGAACCAAAATGATGCTTTTACCTGTACTGGAAATGATTTATATTTCAAAATTATTTTTTTCATACATTCAAATTCCTTAATTATTTAAAATAATTTCCACCTTATTACCTAAATCTTTAAATTCGGTTTTATATTCTTTACTTAGCACCTTTAGTCTTTCTACTATTCCATTCTTCGTACATTCATCTGCCAAATATGGATATCCCTTAGATTTACCATTTTTCTGTTCGAAGCCTAATTCAATAGGATAAAAATAAAGCTTTATAATTTTTCCATCTGTTAACTCAGCAATTGGAATTATAGATTTATAATTCATCTCATCAAACTCTAATCCAGTTGTTTTATTTCTGCTTCTAAGATTCCATAATTCTTCACTACTAATATCTGTAGTTACACCAAATTTTTCTGTAAAATCAGCCGACCAATATTTTAAATATTCATCCGCAAACAAAAAATTTCCTAGCGAATAAAATATTGGTTTATTCTTATATATTTCTATTCCCTTTAATTGATGAGTTCCTGTCCCAATAAAAATTGTAACACCTGCCTCTATACATTGATGCGCAAATTCTATAAAATAATCATCAGGCGTATCATCCGTTTCTCCCTTTATATCATGTGAATGGGCATTCATTATAATATAATTTGCGCCATGTTTCTTAGCTTGTTCTACACTTGCTATAATTCGATTAAGATCATCTTTATTACAGTATGTTTTCTTTTCTGCCTTTTCTGCTTCAACAATCTGTACTCTTCCAAGCCTATGAATTTTAGGATCTAATGTATGAATTCCCATTTTAACAGATTTTAAAAATCGAGCATTCAATGCTGTTTGTTCAGCAATTTCATCAATTGCTCTCAACTGTTCTGATGTCGCATAAATTACTTCTGAATGTCTAAGCATATTCACTCCAGGTCTTCCTGGCATATCATATGTACTATATCCCGCTCTAGAAGCATCATCCCCTGATGCAGTGCAACTTATAAACGCAACTACATCTCCATTTATCTTTTTATATACAGCTTTTTCTGCCCTGTGTAAATCCTCTCCTGAACCAGAATGAATTATTTGATTTTTATCCAAAATTTCATTTGTAATCTTCAATCCACTATATGAATAATCCATAGTATGATTATTTGCCGTATTCAGATATGTATAACCAAATTTTTTTACAATTTCAAAATCATCCTCATCTATTGTAAGCCATTCCCCACCACAATATGTCGATGCAAAAGATTTATTTCCAGATACAACCATCTCTAAATTGCCCGAAACCAAATCACACTTATCTAACAATTCTATAACTTTATTATTGTCAAAATAATTATTTTTAGGTTCTGAAGTTGCTATACAATCTCCAGTAAAAGCCATTTTTAACATTTAATAATTTCCCTCAAATTTCCATAATATTCAAAAAAGTTTCTAATGACCATAATAACCATTTCTGATCTCCAGTCATATTTTTGGCACAATTTGGAATAAACTCTTCTCTTGTTGGTCCTTTCCAATTTCGAAGCCATTGATCTGTAGCTCTAGGCATAGGTATCTTATCTGGCACTTTAAAGTCTTTATATAATCTTTCAAAGATTTCTCTTATCATGTATTTATTTTCGCCTTTTCTTATTCTATCAAGATCAAGCGTTTTATTTAAATATGTATCTGCAAAAGGAGCAACAAACCCTATTTTAGCCGTTTGACAGGCATTAACATACGAATTTACAGATTCAATAATATCAAATTTAGCCAAATAATTTGGTACATCTACCAATCCGTTATCCATAATATAAGGCAAAATTCCCGAAAAATCCACTTTAGGATTTTTTAATGCGACCCAAGGTTTTAAGTAAGCATATCTTTCTACAAACTCACCAACTGTCCAATCCTTTGAAAGTATATTACTTAGTCCACCATAATTTACATCTGCTGTTTCTCCATAAATTATTCGCTCTATTCCATCCTCTTTTGCTCTAAGTCCAGCCATGTATATTTGCACTTCTATAGAATGCAATGGTGAATTTTTGTGTTTCATTAATATCGGAGCATATCTTTTCATATCGTCCCATGTAATTTCAATAATTCTATGCTCTAAACCACATTCTTTAGCATAAGCTGCCGCTCTTTCTGTCTCATCAGTAGTTGGCATATCTCCAGCCGTACATCTGAAAGTATAAGCAATTGATCCTTTTGGCATAAATTTTGCGAGTATTGCAGAATCAATTCCGCCTGATAATGCTAAAGCAGCTTTTCCATCATTTGTTGCTTCTTTAACACTTTTTTTCAAATGTTCTTCCAATTCTAAACTACTATTTATACCAATTTTATTCCAACTTTCAGGTATGGAATTTGGAATACATCCTCTTTTAAATTCTTTATTGCGATCTAGAACTCGTCTATATAACAAAAAAGAACTCATACAATATTCTTTATCGACTACCATTTATTCACCTCTTACAGCCTTTAATGCCTTAGTTATTTTTGTAGATGAAATGCCTTTCGTATATGGAAAATATACAATTTTTATTCCCTCTTTTTTAAACTCTTCTTCATATTTGTTCCATTTTTCAGTTCCGTACCAATCATCACCAACAAATAAAATTGTAGCACCTAATTTCTTGCAAGCAGCCAGTTTATCCATATCATATTGTGGAATCACAGCATCAACATATTTTATGGATCTAACTATTTCTGCTCTATCCTCATATGGTATCATTGCATGTTTTCCTTTGTAAGCAACAAGATCATCGACTGTAACTCCTACAACTAATTTGTCGCACATTCCTTTTGCATTCTTCAATAAATTCAAATGTCCAATATGAAATAAATCATAAACTCCACATGTATATCCTATTGTCATATCCTTAGTTCTCCTCTAAGCAATTAATTCTTATCCAATTCCATAATCTTTCCGAGTTCTTATCATCTTGATATTTAAATGTCAAATCACACATTTTTTTTCTCTCTTTTTCGTATTTGATTTTTTCATTATCCATATTGACTATAAAATCAAACAATTGATCTATATCATATATTTTCGTTCCCGGCATATAGTCCAATGGATTTTCCATATTGAATCCTCTATTATACTTATCCATGTCCCCTAAAAGGAACCCAATTGGCCTATCCAGCATCAAATACTCATAAAACACAGATGAATAATCAGTCAATAAACAATCTGCGTTCTCCAACAGTTCATTAGTCTGTGCATTAATTTTTCTTAAATCAGAATCATTTATATAAAAAATATTTCTAAAATTCACAACATTTAAAAAAGACATATCTTGTAAATGATGTACTTTTATAAGCATAACAGAATTATTTTTTTCTAAAAAAGTATCTAATTTCTTCATATCATCCAAAGTATGTACTACATTAATAGCAAATGGATCTACATTATCACCATCGGTCCAATATTTAGTTTGTTTAAATGTCTCCATCGAAAGAATAATTTTCTGTCCCTCATAATTAGGAATTAACTTTTTCACACAATCTTTATGCCTAAATAGCAAATCAATACGTGGTTGACCTATGACAAGTAAATTTTCTTCTGGTATAAGAAAAGCCCCTTTTCTTTTTTCCTTAACATCGTCACTACAAACTAAAACATAGTCAGAAATTTTTATTGGATCACTTGTATCTTTTTTTATTTGTGATGCTGAATGTGTCGTATGTATAACAATTTGATTCTTTCTCCATTTAGTTAACCAATATGGATGTGAAAATACAAATATATGCGAAGTTGCAATATAGAAGTCTGCTTGTAAATTAATGAACTTATATCGGGATATAAACTTTACATTATTTATTTTAGGATATTCCGAAGGATTATGCACAAACCATATTATCTTTATATAATCATTAATCCTGTTTTTTATCAAATAATCATAAAATGCCTTTATGTTATCTGTAAAATCCCCTTCACTTTCCAAAATCAACGTATATTTCTTGATAGATGTGAATGTTGACAAAAATGTAATGAAGAATTTATCAATTTTACTTCCTATTTTTTTTAATATAGTTTTCATTATTTACTCCAACATATTTATTCTTTTTAAATATATACCTTCCCAAATATAGTAATCCTATATTGAAAAAAATGTATGTTCCCAATGATTCTACTAATGACATTAGTACCATTACAAAAATCAAAAAAAACATTCTATAATCATTTTTTTTCATAGCATCATGCATAATTTTTATTTGGCCACCGGTAAACAAAATATACGCTATTATTCCATTTAAAACAAGTACTCTAAAAAAGCCGATATCTAAATACCAATGGACGATTTCTTCATATAACTCAGGCATATAATTTCCAAATAAATGAATACCATAGTCCCTGTAATAATGCATTCCTTGCCATAATCTTCCGTTTAATATTGCATCTACTCCTAACAATTGTTCTTTATGGTTTAAAAAAAGTATTGGGAGTATAGTAAACATAAAAATCAAAACAACTCCAAATATAAAATATATGTATACTATAGTTTTCTTTTTGGTAACAGTCTTATATCCTATCAATGCAATTGTTATCAGTGTAAATACTAATAATCCCGTCCTGCTCAATGAAACACAATATACCAATATATTAAATACTTCTAGTGCAATAATTTTTGCTACTGATATATTATCTATCCTATTAACAATATATAGTATCATGATAACTAAAATATATTGATGTAATATATTAGGATGCGTAAATCCCATTCCATTTCCGCCTCTAGCAGATAATGTTTCTGCTGAATCTATTAAGGAGAAATGAACCAATACTATATATGATAAAATAATAATAGCACTTACCCACGATAAAATTTTTACCGTATAATCCTGCAGTCCATTTATGTCTATCGATTTTACTGCACTAATACTAATAGCCATCCACATAAATCTATTATCACTAGTATTTACCCAGATTATAAGTCCAATACATAATGTCACTAATATGAACATATATTCTCTCGCTGAATGTCTATCTATCACTATTTTTAACAGAAATATTGATATTCCAACAATTGTAACTATACTTGTCGTATACTTTTCTAAAATAGAATTACTAAAAGCTGTATGAATAATCATCAACGTCCACGCAAAATAAAATAATACTTTACCTATTTTTACTTTCGATCTCATTATCATTTTCTTATACCTATTCTATCTAATATCCCCTTAAAACCCTGATCTTCATATATATCACTAATCGCTCCTAGCTTAAAATATATCTTACATATTAATTCAGCTATTTTATTTGGAAACAAACGATAAATTTTTGTGCTCTTTGTTTGTCTTTGTTTTTGTTTCTTTGTCAACCAAGATGCTGCATACCAATGAATACAATATGTTTCTCTCGTTATTTGTAATTCTCCACTTCTATAATCTAAAGGACAAAAATATTGTTTTGGATATATAATCAAATTATCTAAATACTGTATATTCACATCTTTCTTTAAATTATACCTCGTTTTTAAAATTTCTGTTGTTCTTGCCACAATAGTAAATTTTGAAGTGTTTTTACCATTAATAACAAAATGTTCATTTTCATATGTATCCATTATATCTTTTACATACTTTGCCCCCTTCTCAGCACACATTATTAATCCTGGATTTATTAATGGACAATCTACTCCATTATTGTTTTCAACCCCCATAAAATTTCCATGATCCACTAAAGTCTGCAAATCTTTAATTATTTCTACATCTGTATCTAAATATATTCCACCATATTCATATAATATTTTAAGTCTAGCATAATCTGCCACAAAGGCCCACTTATGCTCATTATACGCTTCCTCAACGTATGGACAACAGTGAATATCAAAATTGTTCTCATTCCATTCTATTAACTGATAATCAGGAAGGAATTTTTTCCAACTATTAATGCATTCTATGATTTTATTGCTTTTACTGCCTGCACCAAACCAACAATAATGTATAATTTTAGGTACCATATATCTTATCCTTTAATCTTTCTAATAAACAAACAATATATTCTTTCAGCATATAAATATAAGTACATCTGAATCTTTTTCACATAACTTATACTATGTGAACCTAAAATTTTCAGTTGACACTCTCTGATCATATCTTTTGTATCGCTCCACAGCTTTTGAGTTTTTATACCATAAATAATTTCTTGATTAATAACTCTAAGCCTATAATCAATCGCTCCTATACATATGTTTTTAAAAGCATTTGGATATTTTTCTTTAACATATTCGCATACCTCATTTACAGCATCAACCATATCATATAAGTGATTATTAAAAGCTTTCTTTTGAAAATTCACACTATTTATAGACCCATTTCTCTGAACATAATGATATAGGGCAATAGGATCATATACAATTTTATTTGCCTTTGAAATCACTTTATAAATTGTATTTATATCTTCAAAGTGTTTCCCCACTGGAAATTTAACATTATTAAACAACTCTATCTTGTACAATTTGTTGCATGCGATAACCCCTATATCATTTTTATCAAATAAAACTTCAATCGCCTGCTCTGCTGTATACTCTTGCAACATATTTTTATTTGCTATAATAATATTCTTATTTTCATATATCATATCATATGCACATACAGAAATATCTGCATTATATTGCTCTATGTTATATGCTAAAGTTTCAATCATTTCTTTAGATATATAATCATCACTATCAATAAACGAAACAAAATCTCCTTTTGCAACCTCTAATCCTTTATTACGTGCATCGGATAATCCACCATTTTCTTTATGAATAACTTTTACTCTTTTTTCACACTTAGCAATATTATCACAAATGTTTCCACTTGCATCTGTCGAGCCATCATCAACAAGAATAATTTCTAATTTTGTATATGTCTGATTTATAATACTTCTAACACATTTCTCAACGTACTTTTCAACATTATAAACCGGAACAATCACAGAGATTAAACTATCCATTATATTTTTTTCCTCTTAGTTTATTTGCTTTTGCCATAATATTTCCATATGGAATTTTTAAATATGATCTGCTTGACAAATATCCTGCTTTCCAATCACTATTTAAAAAAGCTCTTATATTGTATTTGATTTTTCCTTTTTTATAATCAATTAACTTTCTATCAATAGTATCATTAAAATATATTTTTCCAAATCTTTCAGCATCCATTTTATTTGGATTTATAGCAAAATTTATAATTCCCGATGCTACTAAATCAGGTGACACATTTTCTATTGATATTTCCAATCGATGCGCAAGTTCAACATATTCTTTTATAAACTTTAATGCACCATCTTGTAATTCATCAATATCTACATTTTTTTTATAATTTCCATTAAATTCAGGAGAAATCCTGCCATTTACTTTTTTATATGATTCTGTAGACGAATGATTTGCCGAAAAAAATGTTTCATATACGCCTCTTGTATACGGAATCATATTGTGATTAAACAGATGTGAAAATTCAAAATATGAACTCATATCTTCTGAATCACAAAGTTCTTCTAATCCTAAATACATTCCCTTTATATTCACATTATCACTTAATATATCCATAAGCGCTTTTTGTATAGTACCATGCCATCCTATATCAACGATAATATTTTTTCCATTTTTAAAAACTTCCGAACAATATTCTTCTAAATATTTCCTCTGTTCTATTCCATTATCAATAACTATTTGTGTATATTTACTGATAATTTCATCATACATTCCATTATATAAATCTTTTCTATCTACAATAACATTTAAATTTTCTTCTAAATCTGCAGTGCTAATTCCAAGTCTTTTAAGAACATCCCTCAGACTTTCTTTTCGCCTAAATTTATATAGTTTTAAAATTTCATGCATTGACTTACATTTAGATACAAGCCCAGCAATTGCACTTTTTCTAGATATGTACATATAATTAGTATGGATACTTTCCTTTGAATATAGCATTTCAAATACTTTTTTTACTATATATCCATCCCTCGCCAAAAAAACCACATTGTCGATTTTTTCATTTATCATTTCTTTTCTTATCCATGTAGAAAAGCCTAATAATATGGGGCCTAATATTGAATATCCTATATCATAAAAATAATTCATATCATTAACCGGATGATTATTAATCAATCCAATTAATATCTCATCCGATAAATTTTTAATATTTCTGATATTATAATATTTATTACAATATGGCCTATACATTATGGATTTCATTCCACTTAATCTAGGTTTTAAAAAATCTCCCTTACAATTATCTCCAATATGTAAGACATTTCTGCTATTTAATTTTTTTTCTACTTTGTTAAATAAATCTCCCTTCGCCTTAGTTGCCCTACATTCTCCAGATATGAAAATAAAAGAAAAATCCTCATAACCTAGTTTTATAAGATTTTTTTTTATAAATTCAGACCCTAAGTACATATCTGACGTAAGAATTATCTCATAACCGTCGCTCTTTACTTTTTCTGAAGTTTCTATAATTATAGGATTCAAATCTATAATATTTTCCTCAACATACAATTCTATTTGCTTTAATTTTTCTGCAATTTCTTCACCATACTTTCCGCTTAGTTCTGAATAAATATTATCTAATAGAAATACCCCTTCTGATGTTCTTTTCCAAAGTTCTATTTCTGCTGAAACTCTATTTAAAGCATAATCTTCTATTCTATTTCCATATTTCTTTTCATAAATATTCATTACCAGTTCAAAAATTGTATTGTGATTGTAAATTTTTCTCTGAACCAATGTATCAAATATATCATATGAAACATATTTAATACTTTTTTTCTTTTTTATTGCCTTTATAATATCATTTGTTGCTTTATAATCTTTATTCATAAAAAATCATTCTCTTATTTTCTAAAAATAGAATTATATCTTTCTGCTATAAATTTCCAACTATATGCATCATTTATCCTCTTTTTAGCCATGTCACCTAATTTTGTTATTTCTTCCGGCGTCATACTCTCTGTTCTATTTATCAATTCAGACAGATTTCCACTTTCAAGAGTCCAATATAAAGCTGAAGACTCTGCAACCTCCCTATTAAAACCAATATCATATAATAGATTCAATTTTGTACTTCCAAGTGCCTCTAATAAAGACGGATTCGTTCCCCCTACAGAATGCCCATGAATATATGCAAATGCCTTTTCCCTTATCTTGCATAACAATTCTTGATTATATACAGTACCAACAAACTTTATTCTCTTATCATTACTATATCCTAATTTTTCATCAAGCGTTCTAAGCATAGCTGGATTATCAGTTGAAATAATAACCAAATCTTTCTTCGTATTACTTCTCATAAATTCTCTTATGACTGTTTCATAATTATTTTCAGGAACACACCTGCCAATCATAACAAAAAAGGGTTCTTCTATATTGTGTAACCGTAACCATGCTCTATACTCTTCGTTATCATCCTTCATTACACTTGGATTTGTTTCTGCACCATATGCAATATAAGTTGTTTTTGGATTATATTTTTTATATTCCTTATTTATATATTCTTCTATATTTATACTGTCACAAACTACTAAATCAGAATTTTTTATCATCAATCGTTCAGATTCTTTCCAGTATTTTCTAATAGGTGCAGACCATTTTGCACGTTTCCATTCATGTCCATCAGGATTCACATATACTTTTCCCCCTAATTTATGAATTTTATTGACGTATTTTCTAATAAATGGTCCTATTCTACAAGCTAATATGTATACTATAGGTTGTTTAATTTTTTCTTTTTCTATAATATTGCAGAACAATTTTAAAGCTGCTATATCATAATATATAGCTTGTGCTGACTTCATCCATTCTGGCACATGAATTAAATAACAATTTGCATTACAATATGTAAACAAACAATCATTTTTGCGTACTGCACCATCCAATGTATCTGGATTCATCATTCCATCACCATTTGCTTTGCACGCCACATAATATTTAATATTATTATTTTTATGATATTCTAGCAATTTTTTTAAAAAAGATTCATAGCCTCCATAATGCCCTAAGCACTTTGCACCCACTATAAAACAGTTTATATTACAATTTTTTTTATCCATCATTAACTCTTCCTCTTGTTTAAAGCATTATCTCTTATATTCCTGTTCAAATCCATAACTTCTTCTTTTTTAGTATGTAGACTTTCTCTCCCTGCATAACTCATTGAAGCAAAAATTATAATGGTAAATGGATTATACCAGTATTGAATATAATGATGTTCCATAAAACTTTGTATCGCAATCATACTCATTACTATTATAATTAAAATCTTCTTTTCCACTACAAATCTATATATTTCACCTGAAAACATAACAATATTAACTAACAAAAAAAACAGCCCGTACTTTACTCCCATAGATATAAAAGACGAGTCAATAAAAAAATAATCATCCGGTAATTCTACGCTTCCACCATATCCCTTTTCTAATACATATTTTCCAAAAGCACTTATTCCGTAATCATTTAATGCCTGTTTACCCATCCATAATCTATTTGACACCACTTTTCTATCTATAAATGTCAAAACATCATTATCTGCATTAAACACAATCGTCATACTCCAAGCTATTAAACACATTACAATTGGTAAAAACACACAAACACCCTTTACCCATTTTTTATTTATGAGTTTTTCAAACTGCTTTTTAAACTTCTTCGCCAGCAGTACTACCACTACCAGCATCTCCATCACTATAAAATCAGTTCTTGCATCCGTGATATAATACACTGCTCCTGCAAGTATTGCCATCACACCTATCTCAAGATAAGTTATGTACTCATCCCTGACACACACATACGCAAACATCAAAAATACCACATACGCTGCCAGATCTGTCGGATAGCAGATTCCAAGCGCCATCCGCACTCTTTCGCCGCTTTCACCCTGGTAATAAACCAAATTCTCCGCTGCCCCCGTCATCGCTCCCACGATTGTCACCACAAGCAGTACCGACCACACCGCTATATAAGTCTTCAATATATTTCTGAAGTTAACCCTATAAGCTCCAAGTATCAGTATCAGCAGATCTACCAAAAAGTCGTATCCCGACACGTAATGTGACATCATAAACACAAACGTTACAACCAGCATCGCCGCAATTTCTTTTTTGCTTATATCCTTAGCCATCATAAGATGTAAAAGAACGAGCACCACGCCTATTACCGTAAGAGTCCGGTAAAAGTATTTAGGCCAGTATATCGTAAACATAGTAGACAGCAGGAATCTCATACCGACAAAGAATGCCAGTAATATGAGATATATGATTTCCCAGTAAGCTTCAAAGTCAAAGTCTATATTCAGTTTACTGATTCTTGTTTTCATATCCTTTATCATAATTCTACACAATCTATTAGATTCTATCATATTCCGTAATATATTACAACTTTTTTACAGAATTCGACATAATTACAATATGATATATCTAGAGTATACCACTTCATATTAAATTTGCATAGCTACAAAGTACTATCTTGCATATCTTTTATATAAATCGCACAGTATTGAATATCAAAAGTACCATTTCCATGTGAAATCATCAAAACGTTTTTTCTATCCAGCACACCCAAACGCAGATATTTTAACATATTTGCAATACATATAGAATCTGGCGATAGATTGTATATTTCCTGTTCTTTCTATGAAATAATATCATTTATAAATTGTTCCATCGGATGTTCTTTTGTACTTTCGATTTCTTTTGCCGCATGCCAATCATTATCCAAAACAGCCTCTTTATCTATATAGTTGTTCAAATTTTTCGGATCTATGTCAAGCATCCGCATTATAGACAATAAATCATATCCATTATCCAAAAGATGAAATAATAAACTTTTCCGTACATTTCCAACTGTTATTTTTTTATAGAATTCATCCGTATCGTAACCTGATATACTCTTTAAAATAGTATTTATACTGTCCTCTGATAGTTCCTTTTTATATTTTGTCTGCCTGCTGCCTAAAACATATTCTGCTCCCTGTTCCTTTTCTTCTTTCATAACCTTCAATTTATCTGACAAAGCAGATGGCAGCATAAACCACATTTCATTTATACATATTTCCAGATTGTTGTTATCACTTTTTAAATCGTCCCATTTGAGCTGGCATAAAGCGTTTCTCCCCATTCCAAATGAGAGCATCAACAATAGCAGGATTTCATTCCTATCAGCATTTTGTTTTGTTCTGATTATTTGTATCAATTTCTTTATCTTTCCCGGTTCGTTATAAATGTTAATCTGATTTGCAGAATATTTTGAAGTCAGTTCTTTCATTCTCATGCATAATTCACCAGCCCCACGATTAAATTGTTCTGATTTTGTCTTTTGATATAGAAATCCATTTACATAAAAGAAGAAATTTTTTACAGATTTTTCTGAATTTATATTTCCGGTTTTTAATATATATTCTTCTAATTCTGCCATTGTAATTTTAGCGTATATATTTTCATTATAATCTTTATATGATTCAGCCATATATTCTAAGAATCTTCTTAGACTCGATGAATACGCATGCCAGCTTTTCTTTGCACCAGTATACTGTGTATTTCTGTAATTTATAATATCCCGGAAATAATATGTGTTTCTATTTTTCAATATGTTTTCATATCTAAAATATTTCAAATATGGTTTTTCTGTCGGTCTGATATAATCAATTTTAAATACTATCTTATTATTTTTATATGCTTCCTTGCCCAACTCAATATCCGTATTGATCAAAACCATGCATTTATGATGTAATAGAATCCCCCATTCAATTTTATTTTTCTCACATATACTTGTAAGAGTTCTTATGGCTTTATCTTCCTCATCATACACATGAGTTTGAATAAGCAATCTATCTTCTACTGATGCTCCATAGCACTCATCTTCCTTTTTTTCTTCATTTCTGCCCCCTTCCATGCCATTGAAAGCGCCTTAATTTGCATTGTAGCAAATCATCAATATAAAGTTAAATTTCAAAATATAGCTTTTATACTCTTTATATCACAAGAGACCGGCATCTCTGCCGGTCTCCCTCTCTACTCACTCTTCCTATTTAATTTTACTTTTTTGTGCCCTCCGGCAGCTTATATCCGGCGGCAGTCATTGCCTTTATGAACTCACTCTGTGACATGTCGGCATCTTTGGCACCTTTTTCTTCGGATAAGATTCCCTCCTGAACGTATGTAAATATCATACGTAAAATGCCTCTTTTTTCCGCCTCGGCAGCCTTTTCCTCTGCATATTCTTTCACTAAATCACACATTTCTATTCTACCTCCTTCCGTTTCCTTGTAATGCCTGACTCCTTCTGCCAGCTCTCTATAATATATGTTTTCTGAATCTTGTTGATTAAAATCATTCATTAATCTACCTATATCATCATTTCCTTTATAACTCCCATTTACATATATGATATGTGACCCATCCCCAAAAAGCTGACCTGTCTCACCTATATATCTGTCCACATGGTATACAGGTAATCCCTTTCTGAACTTATCATGTTTATATATAAATATAACATATGAATCTTTTAGTTCTTTGAACTTTTGCTTTTCTTTTAACATTCTTGAATCCGTAACACTACTATGGAACCTTGCTCGTCGGACATTTGCTCCTTCTGAATTGCACTGTACTTCAATATCAATTTCATGTCCATTTTCATCTATTGCATGGACATCAAGTCTTATGTTTCTTCCCCCGACTATTGGATTTTTGAATTCTTCCTGACCTTTAGCACTTATTACTTTTATATCTTTTTGTAATATTATCCGAAGGATCAGCTGAGTCGCTTGTATATTTTTATCAAAAACGCGGCTCATTAAATCATCATCAAACAGCGTCATCTTATCCAGCAGATAATTTATACGTTCACCTTCTGTCTTGATATTTGAATATTCTATTTTTTTCATTATATCCTTTCCATTTAGGATTTTTCTAGGAATTAGCAAATATCATATTGATTGTACCTTTATCTTATATCAGCCACCTCGTCCAGTCAATTCCTTTTACTACAAAAGCCGGCGTCTCCGCCGGCTTCCTCTTCTATTATATTATATCTGGTTTAAATCCATCATTTCCTCCCCGGCTTCTCTTCCGGCATAATGTTTCTTTCCTGATATATTTGTCATGTCCGCAAAAAACATGAGTAAAAACGGATTCATCCAGTATTGTATCATATGATGTTCAAGTGCACTCTGGATGAATATTATCATCATGACTGCTACGATAAAACCTTTTTTATCTTCGCACAGCTGTTTCAGCCTGTAATCCCATAGCACCAGTATATTATAGATAAATACCACACCATATTTTATAGATATAGATATGTAAGATGAGTCTATGAAGAAATAATCCCATGTATTTTCACCCGGGCCTTTTTCTGCAACATACTGACCGAACATTTTCGGCGGATACACTGACATCGCCCATTCTCCGAGGGAGAGTCTGCCTGACAGATGTTCGTCAAGACTTACAAGCCACGATTTATCGGGGCTGTATATGGCTGTGATCCTCCATATAACAACGCCTAGCAATATCGGAAATACGAGTATGCATATCTTTACCCACTTTCTTTGGATAAAGTCGTTGAATTTATCTCCGAATCTCTTTAAAAGCAGTACTGTGACAAGTAAGAGAACCATTACATAAAAATCTGTTTTCGCCTGTGTGATGTATAATGCGGCAAGTGCCAGAGCGGCCATCACACCTATTTCCTGGAATGTGATGTCTGTCTGTCTGATACATACGTAGGTAAACATTATAAATGCCATATATGCAGCCAGTTCAGTCGGATATGACAGTCCCAGCGCCATCCTTGCATTTTCTCCGGCATCATCATAGTACACATAATTTTCTGTCAGACCGGTCATCGCCGATATAACAGTGATAGTCAGTATTACGATCCATACTCCCAGATATGTCTCCAGTATTTTTTTGAAATCAACCTTATACGATCCTATGAGAAGCATTAAAAGATCGAACGGAAGACCATAGCCTGACACATAATGCGACATTAAAAACACAAATGCTGTTATCGCAATTGCGATTGCATACTTCTTTGGAATATCCTGTATAAGGATTATCCTTCCTACGACAAGTGTGAGGCAGATGACCGTAAATGCCTGGAAGAAATATGGCGGCCATGCGATCTTTAACGTTGTAGTAAACAGTGTATTAAATCCAACATATAGGGCAAGTATAGTCAGATATATCTTCTCCCACAGCTTGTTGATGTCAGCTGTGCCAGCTTTTATCCGTTTGAATTTATGCATTTTTTCCGCTATAATAACTGATTCAATTTTTTTATGTCCGGTTTCTTTATGTCTGATTTTCCTATTGTGCAACGTTATTCTTTCCTTTATAGTTTATTACCCCTCCCTGTGCAGGAAGGGGTAATGTATGATTGTCTGCGTTTTTTATTTGTTGCTGTTCACACCTGACAGTGTAACCAGTATCTTTTATTTCACTGCCACACCATTTTTGACTGTCATCTGTGTTCCGTCAGGTGCACTTGCTGTACCTGAGTATCCCCATTTGATGATTCCTTTTTGTGCGTAGTAGTAATTTCCATCTGTATGAAGCTTAAGTCCTGCTGCACTAAAGTCCACGATGCCACCCTTTACATAATACCACAGTCCGTCTGTATGTTTTACGAATCCGTTGTAGCTCCAGTTTATGCTTCCATTCTGGACGTACCACCATTTCTTATTGTATAAGACAAGTCCGTTGAAGTTCTTTATAGCACAGCCGTTCTTTACGTTTCTCCATGCTCCGTCATCGCCCTGTGCAAGTCCCTGATATCCGAATCTTATCACTCCGGCTTTTGCATAATACCAGTTTCCATCACTGTGGAGACGAAGTCCGTTTGCTCCGAAGTTTATTACAGAGTTCTTTACATAGTACCAGTTGCCATCTGTGTGTTTTACAAAGCCGCTGTATGTCCAGTCGATTGTTCCGTTCTTTACATAAAACCACTGTGTTCCGTTCTTTACAAGTCCGTTGAAATCATTTATGGCACAGCCGTTCTTTACGTTTCTCCATGCTCCGTCATCACCCTTTGCAAGTCCCTTGAACGAGAAGTTGATGATGCCTGATTTTGCATAGTACCAGTTTCCGTCTATATGACGGCGCAGTCCTGTCACGCCAAAGTCTATCACACTTTCATTTACGTAATACCACCTGTTATCTGTGTGCTTTACGAATCCTGTGTAGTCCCAGTTTAAGCATCCTTTTTCTACATAGAACCAGTTGCTGTAATTTTTCACAAGTCCTGTAAATGATGGGGCAAATGATCCGTTCTTTACATAATACCAGCTTCCATCTGCAGTTTTTGCAAGGCCTGTGTATTTCCAGTCGATCGTGCCCTTGTCTGCATAATACCACCAGCCGTCTGTATGCTTGTAAAGTCCTGATGCATCAAAGTCTACTACACCGTCCTTTACATAATACCATTTACCGTCTGTGTGATGTACATATCCACTATAATCCCATTTGAGAACACCTTTTTCCACGTAGAACCAGTTTCCTGCATTGTATACAAGTCCTGTATATTCCTGTGTGTATGCACCATTTTTTACATAGTACCATTCGCCGCTTGTGTTCTGTGCAAGGCCTGTGTATTTCCAGTCGATCAAACCATTTTTCACATAGTACCACCAGCCGTCTGTGTGCTTGGCAAGCCCTGTATAGTACTGGTTGAATTTGCCGTTCAGGTAATATTTCCATGTGCCGTCAGTCATCTGGCGGAAGCCTGTGAAGCTTGAGTTCATGGCTGTTCCGTCATCATACCAGAAATCAAGGTCAACAGATGTGCTTATTCCATCTACGTTTCCTGATTCTGAGAACTGCCAGAATGCGTAATCACCTTTATATTCTGTCTTGTTTGTGTAGTTTGCAAGCCAGATTGGATAGTTGTTTGATATTTTATCCGGATACAGATAGTTTTCAAACATATATTTGTTTGCATATACCATCGGTATGTATCCGTTCTTTGCAACCTCTGCACAGAATGCATTCGCTATCGAGGTTCCATCCTCTTTTGAGAGATCAGCTTTTTCAAGTCTTCCATCTGTATAAAATTCATAGTCTAACACTACCGGAAGATCCAGCGCTTCACCGCCAAGCTGGTCTATTATGTAATCGGCTTCCTCTATTCCCTCGGGTACCGATACAGCCTGTGAGTATATGTATACTCCGACTTTGATCCCTGCATTCTTTGCACCCTGTATGTTCTGCTTTGCCATCTGATCCACAAAGAGATTTCCGGAATCCTGATATGTCCTGTATGCAACTCTTATTATGGCAAAGTCAACGCCTGCCGCCTTTACCTTATTCCAGTCTATTGTGCCCTGATGTCTCGATACGTCTATTCCTTTTACCTTTGTATAACTGGCAAATCTGTCCGCATGAGTTACCTCATCGTAGCTTGTTGGAACACTGCTATAGAGCTCTATTCCACTGTCAGATGTTCCCATCTGGCAGTTTTCATCGACCTCCTCCGGTGTGTCCGCATTGACACCCACTGCCTCTTTTGTTCCTTCTACCTCTGCCTCGTCAGCATCCCCTGTGGCCTTTGCCTGCTGTACATCTTCGTATCCGCTGCTTTGCTCCTGCGTTTCATCTGCATATACTGTCACTGTACTTAAGTCCGCAGATGTAAAAAGCATTGCTGCAGCAAGGATTGTAGATAAAAGCTTTTTCTTCATTATGTTTTCTCCTTTCTTTTTAATTGAACACTACAATGCCGTTTTGTACATTATAAGTGCCGCCGTTATAGTTTACTTTTTTATTTGCTGCAAAGTTTACAACTCCGCTATTTACATAATACCATACTCCGTTATAAAGGCACAGAGTTTCTTCGTTAAATCTGACGTAACCTCCCTTTACATAGAACCAGCTGCCATTGTACTTGCAAAGTGTTGCTCCTGAAAATCTGACATAACCGCCTCTTACATAAAACCAGGTTCCATTGTATTTTACAAGTGTTGTCGTGCTAAAGTTTACAACTCCGTTTTTCACATAGAACCAATTTCCATTATATGCGCAGAGTGTTGTCTCATTGAATCTGACATAGCCGCCCTTTACATAGAACCAGGTTCCATTGTATTTTACAAGTGTTGTTGTCTTAAAGTTTACAGCTCCGTTCTTTACATAGAACCAGTTTCCATTATATTTCACAAGCGTTGTTGCCTTGAAATCAACAGCACCGCCTTTTACATAGAACCAGCTGCCGTTATATTTTACGAGTGTTGTCTCATTAAAGCGTACATAGCCGCCTCTTACATACCACCAGGTTCCATTGTATTTTACAAGTGTCTGCGATCTAAAGTCTACCATTCCACTTGATACAAAAAACCAGTTTCCATTGTACTTGCACAGCGTCCGGGCACTAAAGTCTATCTTACCATTTTTTATGTACCACCAGTTTCCGCTGTATTTTACAAGTGTTGTCTCGTTTTCTGCTACCTTGCCGCCTTTTACATACCACCAGGTTCCTTTACTTTTTACCAGAGTGTTCATGCCCGTATCGACTATTCCTGATCTTACATACCATATGTCGTCGTCACATTCCACTAATCCATTCTTTGAATTATCCACAACACCTTTTTCAACGTAGTATTTTTTTCCACTATATTCGTATATGAGTGTGGCATCAAAGTTGATCGAACCTTCGTCTATATACCACATACGTCCGTTGTATTCTGCTAATGTATTGGCATCAAAGTCTACCTCACCTGATTTTACGTACCACCATGTGTCACCGAGCTTACTTACTGTTGTCTCGTCAAATCTGACATAGCCGCCCTTTACATACCACCAGTTTCCGTTGTATGGAACGAGTGTGTCTGCGCCAAAGTCCACATAGCCGTCATGCACATACCACCACTTGCCATTGTAGTATACGAGGCTGTTGTAGTTGAAGTTTACGTGTCCGTCTTCTACATACCACCATTTGTCTTCCCATTTGATAAGTGTAGTCACATCTCTTTGGATTATACTGTTTTTCAGATAATAATATGTTCCGCCGTAATTGTATATTCCGTTGTATCCTTTTCCAACCACACTTGTAAGGTCGCCTGTCACATCAATTTCGATCTTTGATATCTGTTTTCCTGCCACTGTGTATGTCAGATATCCGACCCCGTTTTTATTTACCTGTATTGTTCCGGTCGCCTCATCATATGTAAACGCATCTCCTGTCACACTTACTGTTCCTTTTGTGTATGAAGGGTTTGTTTTTGGCATTATAAAGTTATTGTCACTGCCATCCATCTCTACGATAGGATATCCGGTTTTCGCATCATTTTCTTCTGCGAGCCCTGCTTTTGTCACCCATGATACACTGTCCGCTTTTGCATTCTGATATAGTGCCTCGTACATTCCGTATGCCGCTGTGATTCCATTTTCATTGTGTGCTATCTGCGAATAATGTATATCGTTGTGTACCTGTTTTACTGTTGCAGGAAGCTCAGTGCTTATACCTGCCCGAAGCGGATAATCAAGATTCCCTGTTTTATATGCATTATTAAAATAGCTGCTCACACCCTCATCTGTTACCCAGTTTTCATTTGCGTTGCTCGCCACATATATATCGCCGTACTTTGTGCTCTGACCTGTATAGTACTGTGTGATCCTAGGTCCTGTCATAGTAAGATCGAGCTTATTTGTGTGCTGTCCGCTCCCACTTGAGCGTACCATGATAATGCCAAGTTTTTCAATACCTATATCGGATTGCATGCCTTTGAACATCTGCATGAAATGCCCAGTGTAGTCCGCCGCATCCATATTTTTATCATTCTCGCCCTGAAGCCAGAATAATAACTTTTTACCTTTTGTGTAATGTCCGGCTTCTATTTCTGCATCATATGTATCGTTTGTGTACTGGCAGAATGCTTTTGTGTTTTCGTAATATCTGCCGCCCGGAGTCCATGCCTGTATTCCGGTCGCACCGACAGCTGTGTTTATTATCCAGACTTTATCTCCGGTAAGCTTATTCCATTCATATGCTATTCCGCTGTCCGGGCCACACTTGCCACCCTGATCCATAGCCAGATGATCTGTCTTGTATTCAAGCTCTTCGCCGTATATATTTCTTTCTCCGGTCAAACTTCCCGGTACAAACTTTTCTGCGTTGTCTGCTGTCACCGATTCGGAAAATGTAACTCCGGTAAGATCCCTTGTTCCATTTATCCCGTTCTTTTCTCCCGGCTCAAAGCTTGCTGTTGTCGAATATATCTGATCCTCCGCACATGCTACTGAATCCTGCGGACGATATTTATTCTCTGTCTGAAATCCCGCTGCATTGCTCTGGCCTGCCACCAGAATATATGTAAGGGGAGCAGGTTCCACACTTATCCAGACTTCCTTCACATCCAGACTTTTATCCGGATTTTTCAGTACAGCTTTTGCTGTTCCCACTCCCGTTGCTTTCATCTTTGTACTGTCTATTGCTGTAATGACATTTGTATCCTTCTGCGACATTACCTGTCCGTTTGCTACCTGATTTGATCTTACGATAACATTTTTTATTTCTTTTATCTCATATCCTTCATAGCTGCTGTTTTGTGTTATATCGTATGTGTCATCATATTTTAAATTTAATAGTGATTGTGTTTTTATTTCACTCGCAAAAATATTGCTTCTCCCAAACAGAAGAAGCAATATCATAAATTGCATGCTTATTAATAACTTTTTCATTTCCTATCCTTATTATTCCTGATTACTCTTATTACTAATATTGTGCTAATTTATTCATATATAAGTTTCGCAGATTATATCCGTAATTTACTGATGTTGCCCATCCCTTTTTAGCCGGATTTTCGTTTATTCCAAGCCATTCTACTATAGGTGCACAGCCTCTTGATTTGCTAAGGTATGCAAATCTTGGATCTACGCAGGCATTATTGAGTGCATTTGTAGAGGCATATCCTTTAAGATGCTGTACCTGCGCACGTACTCCGGTCCTTACATTTGGAAAGCTTGCTCCGGCTGCACCATCGTCAGTTGCTCCCATTCCTGCAAAATTATACTGTGTTATACTTACCTGTCCACCAAATTTCAAAAATCCGGTTTCGTTCATCGCCTGGCAGAATGCCACCTCAGCTTTTACACCTTCTGCTGCGCATTCTTCCATATATATCTGGCAGAATGCCGCGATCGTAGGTGCATCAGTTCCTGCATAAAATGCCGGATATGTAGCATGTGCATTGTAATATTTTACCATCTGCTCTACAGATGTTGATGATGTGCCCATGATGGATGTGCCTTTTACTGAGGCATGTCCACCATAAACTATATATTCATCTCCGTTAAGAACTGCCGGTCCGTTGTATGTAAAGTCAACCTGTCCGTTTTTAATGTACCATGTTCCGGTTGTGCCGACTGCAAGTCCGTTATACGACCAGTCTACTCTTCCGTTTCTGACGCAGAACCATTTTCCTGCATATGGTACCACTCCGTTTGAATTCCAGTTAAGGAAACCATTTGTGATCCAGAACCAGTTTCCTGCATTATATACAAGTCCGACCTTTGAGAAGTCTACTTTTCCCTGTTTTACATAGAACCAGCCTGTATCATTTTTCGCAAGTCCTGTGTATTTCCAGTTTAAGATTCCATTTGATACATAGTAATATGAACTACCAAGCCTCATGATACCGCTGTAGCTCCAGTCTACATATCCATTATGTACTCCATACCACACTCCACCATTTTGTGCGAGTGTATTTGTTTTCCAGTTTAAAAATCCATTCTGGACATAGAACCAGTTTCCTGCATTATACACAAGTCCTGTCTTTGAAAAGTCAACTTTTCCGTTTTTTACATAAAACCAGCCTGTTTTGTTTTTCGCAAGTCCTGTATAATTCCAGTTTAAGATTCCATTTGATACATAGTAATATGAACTACCAAGCCTCATGATACCGCTGTAGCTCCAGTCTACATATCCATTATGTACTCCATACCACACTCCACCATTTTGTGCGAGTGTATTTGTTTTCCAGTTTAAAAATCCATTCTGGACATAGAACCAGTTTCCTGCATTATACACAAGTCCTGTCTTTGAAAAGTCAACTTTTCCGTTTTTTACATAAAACCAGCCTGTTTTGTTTTTCGCAAGTCCTGTATAATTCCAGTTTAAGATTCCGTTTGACACATAGTAATATGAGCCTCCAAGTCTTAGGATACCACTGTAATTCCAGTCTACATATCCGTTATGTACTCCGTACCATCTGCCATTGTATTTTACGAGTGTTGTTGTATTCCAGTTTAAGTATCCGTTCTGTATGTAGAACCAGTTTCCTGCATTATATACAAGTCCGTTCTTTGAAAAATCTACTTTTCCACTTCTCACGTAGAACCAGCCTGCATTACCCTTTGCAAGTCCGTTATAGTTCCAGTTTATTTTTCCGTCATCTACATAAAACCAGCCTGCGCTGTTTTTTGCAAGTCCTGTGTAATGAAAATCAACTGTACCATTTTTTACATAATACCAGTTTCCCTGGTATTTGTATAAACCGGTGAAGTTTCTGTTTAAAACTCCGTTTGACACTACATACCAGTATCCCTGATAGTATGCAAGGCTGTTATAGTTTGTATCGATCTGTCCGTTATGCATCATGTACCAGTCGCCGTTTCCCTGGCGCTCAAGCTGTCCTGTGCCGACTGATAAGCCATAATATGCTGCGATTCCCTTTGCATCGGCTACACCGAGTGCAGTAAGCTTTGCATCGGAATTTAAATATTTCTCTGCATCGGACTGATTGCTTAAGAATGCATGCTCTACTATAAGTCCCGGAAAACCATGCTTCTTGCTTCCACGTATTACATTATAGTAATCACACAGTGAGCCATCCGCATATGTGTCTCCGCTCTCACTGTTTCTGATCTGTACACCATTGTTTTTCAACCCAAACTGTGTCAGATTATTGAGGATACTCTGGGCAAGCCCCTCTCCTGTCGAACCTATAGAAGCATTATAATTCGAGTTCGGGTAAAAAACAGTTGCCCCGTTTGCAGCCCCACTCTCACTTGAGTTATTGTGGATACTGACAAACACATCTGCCCCAACACTTTTTGCGTAAGCTGTTCTGTCCCCGAGCTTTACAAATGTGTCATCGTCCCTCGTCATGTATACAGTCACGCCATAGTATTTCTGTAATTCATCACGGCATGCCTGCGCTATTTTGAGGTTCATATATTTTTCTAAATATGTAACACCGTTAAATGTAGATTCTGCACCACCGTCATATCCACCATGTCCGGCATCTATAACAACTACTAGGCCGCTTCCGGCTTTGTATACATTTTCATCATCATCATCTGTGTCATCATCTGTATCTCCTGATGCACAAAATTCCTGTGTAAGACCTAAATCTGAAAGTGAATATTCATATGTATTTCCATCATCAACAAGCTTAAGTCCTGTTATGCTGTATGTTCCTTCTTCCGGTATCTCAAAATCAAATTCAAGCTGACCTGCTTCATTTACTGTAGCGTAATATACGCTTTTATAATCAATAGTCTCATTGTAGACTTCCAGCAAAGCTTCATCAGCCTGGATACTGCTATCCAGGCCAATTGTTACTTTCTGGGAATCTCCGGCGGAAAGCGTTCCGCTTCCCACCGAAAGAGATTTTATGTCACTACTTTCTCCTGTAACTCCTGCTGCCTGTACGCTGATGCCGCCTGCAAGCATTGAAAGTCCAAAGAGTGCTCCTGCCAAATATTTTCTCATTTCCCAATTCTTTCCTTTTAATGTTTATGCATATTTCATATTATGCCATGATATCCTGTTTGACTGCTGGCTTTTATTTCCTATGCAAGCATACCATTTTTTACGTAATATGTTCCACCATTGTATGTAGTAGTACCTGAGTAACTCCAGTCTATCTGTCCGCCTCTTACATACCACCATTTTCCGTTATATTTTACAAGTCCTTTATAACTGAAGTTGATGCGGCCGTCTTTGATATACCACCATTTTCCAGCGTATTTGCAAAGTCCCTGTGCGCTGAATCTGACATATCCGCCGTTTACGTACCACCATGTTCCGCCGTACTTAACTACTGTTACTGCGTTAAAGTTTACACGGCCATTCTGTACATACCACCATCTTCCGCCATAATTGCAGAGTCCTGTTGCTCCAAATCTGACGTATCCGCCTGATACATACCACCATGTTCCGTTGTACTGTACAAGTGTTGTTTTGCTGAAGTTTACACGGCCTCCTGATACATACCACCATGTTCCGTTATATTTGCAGAGCCCTGTTGCGCTGAAGTTTACACGTCCAGAGTTTATGTACCACCATGTTCCGTTATATTTGCAAAGTCCTGTATAACCGAAGTTTACTTTACCAGATTTCACATACCACCATGTTCCGTTGTATTTGCAGAGTCCTGTGTAGCCAAAGTCAAGGTAGCCCTTGCTTATGTACCACCATGATCCGCCATACTGTGCGAGTCCTGTGTAATTTGTTACGATGTCATCACCTGATGCATATACCCATTTGCCGTTTAATTTTTTAACTTCTGCCTTTGTTTCTGCATTTCCTGATGTGTCAGCAGTTTTATCAAATACTCCGATCTGTCCTGAGTATTTGTTGTTGCTTATCTTTGTGTTGTGGCAGCTTTTGTTGATGTAAATACAAAAATCACTTGTAGAGCTTACTGTGTTTCCTTTTACAGTTGCACTGTCTGTGTTTCTTAAAACGATACCGCTAGGTCCGTTGCTTACTTTGTTGCCTTTAACTGTTACATTGCTGCTTCTTAAGCCTTTATCAGACTCTTTTACATAGATTCCGTATGCAGAGAACTGTGATATATCATTGTTTATGATCTCACCGCCGGCTGTACCGAGGATCCAGATTCCAAATCCTAAGTCTTTGTTTGTCTTAGTATTTGTAACTGTATTATTAGAAATCTTCATGTTTTTGATTCCACCATCGACACGGATGCCGGCAGATGGTGCTATATCAACAGCATTATCAGATATATCTACTACATTTATAGGATTCTTAACATATATTCCTGTATCTCCACTGCTGTTTACTGTTGATTTTGAAACTGCAACAGCTGAATTTTCTGCATAGATACCACATTTTTTACAATTTGAGATATCCTCATTTCTGATCGTGACACCTGACTTTGCTTTTGCAAAAATTCCTGATTCTTTCGCATTTTTGATCGTATCTCCTGAAAGAGTTACAATTGAACCTTTCTCTACGAAGATTGCATAATCACCGGCTCCGTTTATGATGTTTCCTGATGTAGAACCTGTTGAGTTACCGAATGTGATAAATGTCTGCGGAGTCTTTGATCCCTGCCAGAAGTTATTATTTACTGTTGCAAGCTTGTAGTTCTGTAAGTCGATACACACATTATCAATGTTCTCGAATGCGTTCGATATAAATGACATATTTGTGTGGTAGATTCCAGAAGCTGCACTATGTGATCCTACTCCGCCAGGATAGTTTTTGAATGTACATCCTGTGACCTTTGCATTGATACAAGGTGTATTATCGTATGGTGGGAATGCTTCTGATGTATCCTTTGAGGTAAAGTCAAACTGCAATGCCTCTTTATAACGATTTTCTTTTGCATTTTTATCTCCGATAAATCCGTCAAATGTAACATTTTCTACTGTTGCGTCTTTTACACCTGTAAACTCAACAAGGTGCTCGCCGTAGCAGTTTTTGATCGTTGTGTTTCTGATAGTGATTCCCTCAGCATGTCCAAATTCCATGTTGTCGTTTGTCTTAGCTGAAGATGAGCCGTTTGATCCGTCCCATGTACCACCCTCGATCACGATGTTCTTTGTGTCTGTGTAACCACCCTTTGTGTTGTTCCAGTCACCATTGATTATCATGATGCTTGAGCATCCATTTGCTCTTCTGACATATGCTCCGTCCTGAAGCCTAAGTGTTGTGTCAGAATAAATATGAAGCGGTTCATTATCGAGAAAGTATGTATTCTTTGGAAGAACTACAGTTCCACCTCCTGCATTTTTTGCTTCATCCAGGCATTTCTGGATAGCCTTCCTTGAACTGCCGCTGACTGTGTATGTTCCTGCAGCCTGTACGTTCTGGATCGAAAGACCACCAAGATCTACCGACAGAAACATTGCCGCTGCCATCGCAAAACAGCCAATTTTCTTTGTCCATTTTCTCATGCTCATACCTCCTTATGGCACTATTCTTTTGATAATTGGTACTTTTCTCAGCAAAAATGCCAAGATTATACATAACGGGATGACAATAAATGGCATTCCGATTCTGTAACATAGTAAAAATTTATCAAGGTTCAATACTTTTGTCATCAGATCAAGAATGAACCAGTGAATCAGATATATGGCAAATGTGTATCCGGCAAATCTGCATATGAGTTTGTATGCCCTGCCGTTTTCATTTATTTTTTCGGATAATTGTTTTACAAGTACAAATACCGCTATCGAATATAATACCGCCGGAAGGTTTGTGTATCCCTTGTAGGTCTGTACTATGCAGCCTGCCTTTACAGATTCAAGATATGTTCCGAGGAAATGAAGTAAAAATCCTATGATCCCCAGCACATATGTGACTGCATATTCCTTTTTGGTAAATTCATGCTCTTTTATAAGCCATCCGGCAAATATATAAAACATGTAACCTTCTCCTATGAAAAATGTAACTCCGTTTCCATAGTTGAATTTTGTTATATTGCATATGAACGGAACCAGTATCTGGAGTAAAAAGCTTACTGCGGCGCAGTATTTGAATACTTCTTTTCTGATCGTCTTTGGTATAGCCGCAAGAGGCGGTATACAAAGATATATGCTGAACAGATATATGAAAAACCAGTACACTGTTATGACATGTGTGTTCATCATGCCTGCTATAAGTGTTTTTACTCCTTCAACTGTCCAGTCGATATGAAGTCTTCCTGCATAATACTGGTAGAACGCTCCGATCACGCTCCACGCAATAAATGGAATGAGTGTTTTTTCTATTCTTTTTTTGAAATATTCTCTTGTGGAATATTTGTCCCTGTAGTCTATAAGCGTTGTTCCACTTATCATAAAGAACACAGGTACTGCAAAATACATAAAGCTTTCTATAAAATCTGCGCTGATCCAGTAGCTGTCTGTACTGTATGTCCAAAAGGCTCCGTTTGAATGGAGCATGACTACTGCAAAACATGCAAGCGCATTTAATACAGATATATATTTTATTCTGGATCTTTTGTTTGTCATCTCAGCCATCAGTACTTCCAACCCGGCTTATATATCTCATGGATTCCTTTTTTATTGTGGAATGCATCTTTATAAGCTGCTTTATATAAGTCTCTTGTCTTTTTATCATTTTGGCTTAAAATGCTTGCCTTTACGACATAGGCTTTTGTCATCTTAAGCAGATAATATCTATTTGGAAAATGTTTGCGCATCATGAGCAGATTGTTTCTGGCATGATAATACATTCCCCAGAATATTCCTTTGTCATCAAATCCCGGTGTATTGTGGATCACGCGGCTTTCCGGCACTACTACGATCCTTCCTGCTTTTCTTATTCTAAGAGCGTGCTCCTGATCATCACAGTATATAAAATATTCCTTTTCACATAAGCCCTGCTCTAAGAGTGCTGTCTTGCTTATCAATGTGCCTACATATGAAAATACATCTATATCAAATGCTTTCTTTTCGTATTCCTGCGGTGATGATTCCCGGAATTTACATTTGAATTTTGACAGATTCAGATGATTTCTGTGTGCATAATGGATCTTTCCGTTGTTTATAACTGCACTGCAGAGTGCTGCTATTCCATTTTTTTCATCTTTGGAAAGTGACTCATAATAATCATTTATTTTTTCGAATGCGTCCGGCTCCGGATATGCGTCATCATCTGCAACCCACAGCCAGTCTGCATCTTTTTTAAGTCCGGCCTCAAGTCCGTCGTGGAATCCTCCTGCTCCGCCCGAATTATAAGGCAGCTCCAGGACAAGTCTTTCACATACTCCGTTTCCTGCAAGCCATTCCTTTAAATATGCGTCTGTGCCATCTGTGCTGTGATTGTTTATGACATATATATATTCCGGCTTGTGTGTCTGTTTTTCGTAGCACTCGAGTGCTATCTTAAGTTTATCAAGTCTGTTGAATGTTACTAATATTACTCCGATCTTCATAATATTTCCTTTTCTTTTTGAAGCTTATTCAAAGCTTAATACTGTGTTTTTCATTCCCTCTTCAAGAGTAACTGCCACTTTCCAGCCGAGTTTTTCAAGCTTTTCGGTGTCGAGTCCGACTCTCTTATATGCGCAGTAACCGCTTGTGTCCTTTGCTATCTCAAATATGACTTTTCTGTCATTTTCCGGGAACAGTTCCACAAGCTTCTGGGCTGCATCCTTTATAGGTGTAGGCTCTGTCTCGTTTGCTACGTTATATGCTTCTGCGACCTCACCTTTTAAAAGTATTATAAAAAGAGCTGATACTGCGTCTGTTATATAGCAGAACGCTCTCTCCGCAAGACCTTCACTCTTAAGAATGATATTTCTGCGGTGTACTGTGTCACAGATAAAATCTGACATAACCCTGCCATCGTTTTCGATTATCATTCCCGGTCCATATGAATGTGCGATCCTCGCAAGTGTATATGGTACTTTGTATTGTCCATAATAGCTTTGAAGTATCTGTTCAGCCATACGTTTACTCTCCGGATAGCATGAACGAGGCTCCTTTGGATCAAGTATTCCCATATCTGTCTCTTTTATCATGCTGACATCTTTTACTTCACCATATATTTCTCTTGTAGAAAGAAACAGTACGTTTGATACGCCTGCTTTTCTGGCACATTCCATGACGTTCATTGTTCCGAGTGTATTTGCTCTTACTATGCCGACAGGATCATTTTTTATAAACCATGGGCTTGCTGCACCTGCTGCGTGTACGATGTAATCTATGTGTTCGTCTATTTTTATAGGATCACATACATCCTGTACGCAAAGTTCAAAGTTATCATCACCTAAAAATTCCTCAAATTTTGTTTTTGCCTTTGCCTCGTTTCTGACAAGCGCTATGACATGTGTGTTGAAGCCCTGCTTTTCGTTCAGGTACATAACCGCACATACCATATAATAGGCGAGCATCCCTGTCGCCCCTGTTATAAATATTGTTTTCCCTTTTAATTTTTCGAAAGGTACGGATCTATCTGATGTGAGTCTTTCCATATCAGACTGTACAATTTTATGAGAATATAAACTCATGTCTATCTTCCTTTCTATTACTTCTATTACTCTTCAAGCTGCTGGTTTTCTCTTGCATCATATATTGCACGGAACATATAAAAATCATCAGGTGTTGTGATCTTTATGTTTTCTGTAGGTCCATCTATAAGTGCAAGCTTTTTGCCGTATGCTGACATAAGTGTACATGAGTCGATCATGCTTGTATTTCCGTTTCCTATAGCCCATTCCTGTGCCTCTAAGATATCTTTCAGGTAAAAGCTCTGTGGTGCTTTTGCTATCCTTGAATGATCGCGGCTTGGAATATCAGCGACTCTGCCCTCATCATCTATAAGTACAAATGTCTCTTTTGCGGGTGCTGATGTGATCGCTGCACCATTTTTCTTTACACATTCGATATTGTCAGTGATTATCTGCTCATTTATGAGCGGACGCACACCATCATGGATAAGTACGATATTGTCATCCACTCCGTATACTTCCTCTGCGGCTTTAAGTCCGTTGTATATAGACATCTGACCTGTCTCGCCTCCCGGAACGATCTTTCCTATCTTATCGAGACGGAATCTGAACTTAAGCTCCTCCATATATGGTATCCAGTCTTCCACGCACACTACAACTATTCCATCGATGTATGGATGATACTGGAAAAGCTCTATCGTATGCACGATGATCGGTTTTCCGCATACTGATAAAAACTGCTTTGGTTTGTCCTTTGTTCTCATTCTTGTTCCGACTCCGCCGGCAAATATTACTGCTAGATTCATATTATTCTCCTGTTTTATTATCTGTTGACCTTTAGTATTATTAATTTTTATATACTGTTGCACAACTGTATTTGCGCTTGTCCTCAGGTGGAAGCTGCATATAGTCATGATAAAGATTGCTTAAGTATATATCATAATTCTTTGGTACCGGCAAAAGCACTCCCTCAAACGGCACTCTCACCTGTGGAAGATATTCTTCCAGTTTCCATCGCTCCCGGTCTCCATACATTCCGCATACTGCCGCTATATATGTCCTGTCCCCGTCAGCGTATTTCATCGCTATTTTGTCCATCTTAAGAGCCATGTTGTAGCTTCCTATAAGCTTTGTGAACGGACGTATTATGTTTTTGGCGATTTTCTTTGCCTTTGACTTTCCTGAATTAGGAACCGTAAGGCTGAAAAGAAGCATCTTGCGCCAGAATCTGACCTGCTTCATCTGCTTTTTGAATCTGTCATCGCCCGGTACAAAGTCTATCGGGAATATATCTATTCCTATCCACGGACAATCATCTTCCTCAAAGCCTTCCTCGTGCTTTGTATAGTCACATCTTACATATCTGGCAAAGTTTCTTGCAAACGTATGGTCATATGGACTTATGAACCTGCGGTCAGTCTTTAGTCCATCCTCGCTGTCTGAAGGCTCTTTTGCCGCCTTTTCTGCCGCCTTTAGCAGCTTATCGTATTCCTCACGGAGCATCATTACATCCATATCATCATCCCATGGAATAAATCCCTTGTGCCTTATGGCACCAAGCATTGAACCTCCGCCAAGTACATATTTTATATCATTTTTCTGACAAAAAGCATCAAATTCTATTATCAGATCCAAAGTAAGCTTCTGCAGTTCCTTCAGCCCGATCTTTTCTCTTTCCATCATTGTCGTCTCTCTTCCTGTGCAGACATGCGATCACGTCCACACTATTTATAGTATAATACAATCTGGTAATAAAGTCACGATTTTTAGATACATTAATCAGATTTTAATAATTTCTGCGTTATGCTTATTTCTCTGGTCTTCCGGTGGCAATTGCATATAATCGCTGCCGTAAATCTGTCTTAAAACCTTGTCATGATCATCCGGTCCTACAAAGCTGTCATCCTCAAAGCTGTATTCCCTGCCTTTTCCAAACCAGTTTTTCTGGAATGTCTCGTCAAATCCATATGCTGCCATATAATTTATTATCGTATCGCAGTCATCATATTTATATTTTTTAAGTACCTTCTGGATCTTTCTTGTACATTTGCGGTAGTCTGCCATATTTCTCCAGATCTTCCATCCGGCTATCTTTACAAGCAGTGCTTCTATTTTTCCACGTTTTCTTTTCTGATCAACGATCTCATCATATTGTCCTATCTGGTTCATGCTTCTCCAGAAATACATATGTGCCTTGTGAAAGAAATTTTTTGCTTTGCCTGCCGGCATTCCGTCAAGCGGTATTATATCGATCCAGACATCCTCGATCCTTGGGATGTTAGCTGAACTGTTTTTTATTTTCATGTTTTCTGTTGCGATCCTCGCAAAACAATATCTGTAGTCATTATTGTTTTCAAGACTTCTCAGATAATACGGCTTTTCTAACTGTTTATCTGCGATCTTCTGGAATTTCTCATAGTCCTCACGCGGCATACATACATCCACATCATCATCCCATGGTATAAATCCATCATGCCTTACCGCTCCAAGGAGTGTTCCTCCGAGAAGATAATAACGCAGATCGTTTTCTTCACATATCTTCTTAAACATTTTTAGAATTTTAAGTTCTTCAAGCTGCAATTTCCTTAAGTTGCTTATTTCTTCCATTTTATTTTCTCCTTAACTTTCTCCTTGATTTTCTTTTGAAGGATCACCACCAGAAGCGGTAAGGTAAGTCCTACGATAAGATATATTATCCTAAACTGCACCAGCCCATCCGGGCAGAATGTATACTGGACATCTGTCCTGTATTTTGTCCAGTCAAAAGCGGATAAAAGTGTTCCACCGGAAAGCTTGTTTATTAGCGCATATGCTGTATTTAACAAAAAGAAACTGAATATATGATGCGTCATGACCGCATCCGTATGATCAGCGATCATCATGACCAGTCTGCTTTTTTGCAGTATAGGTGTTATTATCCTGCAGACACGGAGCCAGAATGCTATTCCGAGTACCGCAACTATTGTAGGCGTAAATATCGTTCCCTTGTCGAAGCCTATCGCCCATGCAAGTGTGTAATATATTGTAGTTTTATATTTTGCGATGATCATAAGCTGCAAAGCAAATATTATTCCAAAGTATGCCAGGTTATTAAGCTTATCATGTTTTTCCCATTTATTTTTGTAGACTATAGCAAGCTGATAAAATGGAAACAGATATCCGGCTCTTACAAATAACAGCTTCAGGTTTCTGTTCCAGCCGATCCTTCCTGCATATGCAGCTGCAAATCCTATGATAAGGCTTATGGCAAGTACAACCCAGTCATTTACCTTTTCGTGCTTTGAAAGCGGTTTTCTGAGCAGAACTGTTACGATCTGGACCACAAACAACGGAAATACATACCATATAGGAAAGTCAAGTGCGAATCTGTGTCCGTTTATAAGCGGTGCTATAAACAGATTGTACAATGTAATGTCTTCTCCAAACATAAACTTATTATGCCGCAGCACCTGAAGTATCACGCCATATGCCGCATTCCAAAGAAGCACCGGCACCATAAGGTGTTTAAATTTTTTCCAGATATAGGCCAGTATATGATCTTCTGATGATGTTTTGTAAAAGTATCCTGAGCCAAATGCAAAAAGTGCCAAATGAAATGCTCCCGGATAAAACCATTCATATCCGAGGGAAATCCCTCCATAGCTGCAATGACACGCAACAATGAATAATATTCCGAAGAAATATAATATTTTAAACTGATAATTTATTTTCTTTTCCAATTTTTAAATGCCTCTTTTACTTTTGTCCATATGGTAAGCGATACGAGTATAAAGATTGTCCTCAGTATAAAGAATATGATTATTCTCTTTTTTGATGCCGGATTTCCCGGAAGTATCACATTCCATGGGATCATGTTGCTCTCTATAAAATGCAGCACAAGCACTGTCATTGAATTTCTTCCTATGAAACACAGTGGATTATATACCTTTATGTCCCTATATACAAGTTTTGCAGCGTATATAACGATAAAGCTTCCTGCTATTGATGCGGCAAATGAAAGCAGCGGGATCGTAAATTTACGCTGTGCAAGTTCTATTTTTCCTACAAGCGCATAATTTATCCCCCATATAACTATGCATGCAAGCATAAGTGGTATCATTATTTTTTTATTATCGAGATCGATATTTTTAAGGAAGTGACCCACATACAGATAAGTAAGCACGATAAGCGCAATGTCTATATTCATAGGAAGCCAGTATTTTCTTGATATAACTATTCCTATAATTGTTCCTGCAAAACAAAGCAGCGCTCTTACTGATTCCTTTTTTGCATGATTAAATATCAGACATAAAAATATCATTGCCCAGAACATTGCTGCAAGAAACCATAACATTCCAAATGTATGTACCCAGGTAAAGCCCTTCGGAGTGTCGGTCCCAGATGCAAAAAGCATTGCTATAAAGGTTCTCTTTACCCAGTAGATTATATCTGACATTCTGCCGGTCTCGAAATAAACACGGATCATCCTGTATACTATAAGTGCCGTTCCTGCCGCATACAGCGGTAACAGAAGCCTCTTTGCATATTTAGGACCGGATGTCTTAAGTGGTCTTGGTTTAAAAACATAACCCGATATTATAAATAATGCCGGCATGTGAAATGTGAATATGATAAATCTTAAGTTTGAATTATATGTCAACGTATGACCGAACACCACAAGTATCATGATGAAACCGCGGCACATATCTATCCAGTCTAATCGTTTTGCTTTTTCCATTTTTTGATGAACCTTCCTAAAAATTTATCTTCAAGCTCTATTACAAGCGGCTCTTTTCCTATAGTCAGCACAAGAAGATATATTCCGAAATAAAGTACCGCAGATAAAACCAGTATAAAAAACGGATGCCATGACAAAAGCTTCGTTGTCGCCGAAACAGCTGTGCTTATAGCTGTTGCAGTTATTATAAGTCCGTAATGTATGGATCTAAACATAGGCATTACATCTTCTTTTAAATATCTAAACTGTACTATCCAGACAACCGCCTCAGCTGCAAGCGTTCCTATTGCAGCTCCCGCAGCTCCCATGAACGGAATGAGGATAGCATTAAGCACCAGGTCAACTATTGCTCCCGCTATTTCTGAATACAGTACGTATTTTTCTTTGCCAAGAGGCACAAGCATCTGTATTCCCATGATATTAGTAAGTCCGATAAATAAAAGTGTCGGCATGATTATCTGCATCGGCAGTATTGATTTATCGTAGGCACTTCCTGCGAGGAAATATATGCTCTCATGTGCAAAAAGCATAAAGTATACCATCATCGGAACGGCTATTATAAATACGAAACTTAGTGCTTTCTGTGATATTTTTTTAAATTCATCAACCAGCTTATTTTCCAGATAATATGATGCTCTCGGAAGAAGGACAGCCCCGAGTGAAGTCACTATGCTCACAAGTATTGATTTGATGCGGACTGCTGCGTTGTAGTATCCGTTTTCAATATCATCTTTTATGAAGCCTATCATTACCGTGTCAAGATTTGTATATATCGTTGTGGCACATGACATGGCAAAAAACACTGCAACAGCTTTAAGATGCGGTTTAAAATCATAGTGTCCGACAGGTTTTAAGCTTATATATTTGTGAATATTTATAAAGTTAAATATATTCGATGCCGAAGCGGCAAATATCGTGATAAATCCATACCATACATAATCTGCTTTTTCTCTTACAAGGAAAAACATAAGTATAAGTCCTATGAATTTAAAGATTATTGAACGGATCGTGATGTAGGTGTACTGTTCAAGCCCCTTGTACATCCACTCAACACCAATAACATTGAAAAATATAGTCGAACTTGTGATAAGAAAAAGAGTGCTGTCAGATCGCATCTTTGGAACTGTAAGCAGCGCAATAATAAATACCACATATACAATGGCACTTATCACTGTGTTGATAATGAGAAGTTCCTGAACAGTTTTAGTAAGCTTTTCTTTGTCATCCCTGACTCTTGCACATGCACGTATACCATATGTCGGAATTCCGAGCTGGGCAAACAGTGCAAAATATGCGATTATTCCGTTTGCAAATGATACTTTTCCTGTTCCTACAGGCAGCAATACCCTTGACACATATGGAAATGTGATCAAGGGAAATATAAATGCCGACATTGAAAGTATCACGTTCATTATAAAATTAACTGTTAACGATTTCTGTTTCTTCATTGTCTGTTCCTCTATTTTTCTGTCCGAAGCGGTTCAGAAAATATTTTGATGATTCCGTAACCGCAAGAAGCAGGAACGGATTGTATGCAAGCTTTACAAGTCTTGGTTCTGTGACACAGAATACCAGGATTATCAATGCAAGCCAGCACAGATAATATTTTTGGTTTTTAATGGATGTGAATATGAGCAGCGCATAAAGCAGCAGGATCACTGCAAGCACTATAATGCCATATTCCAGTGCTATCTGCAGATATGATGAATCAACGTAATTGTATTTCATTCCGCGCTCCCAGTCTGCATCATAACCTACCCATTCTATTTTATTTCCAAACAGCTTCAGTCCGTATTCATCTATTCCAGCACGTCCCCACTTAAGACGTCCTGTCAGAAATCCATTTAGCTTTGCAAGCAGTGCATTATCCGGATCATAAATATATTGGAAGCCTATCGCCACGGTTGCAAGAATAAACGGCACCATGATAAAAAATCCACGCCATGCATTTGTAAGGCGCCCTCTTTCTATAAGCTTTCCGAATAAAAAGAAAAATGTAAATACTACGATTGCCACCAGAAATGCCATTCTCGCATCTGACAGTTTATACAACCAGTAAGACAGCCCGATGCCGGCAGCATATTCTGCAATGGAAAGCTTTCCCTTTTTCAGGTAGATATATTCAAATGCCATAAATAAAAATAATATTGCTGAAGTTGTAACCCAGCTGAAGCCTGCAAAATGGCGAGGTCTTATATTTGCCTCCCATATACGGTCTTCAATTATCCCAAGCTGTGATAACCCGACAGTAAATACAAATATTGCACTCTGACAGGCAAGCGCTGTTTTTATTATCAGTTCAGATGCAACATCCTCCACAGCAAGAAACATTGTAGAGTACAACACAAGCGTGGTATTATGGCTGCCAAAATAACCTATTACAAGTATGCCTATTGCTATGCCAAAAAGCAGAAGCCTTGTTCTCTCATAATATGAATCTATTAAAAGCTTCACTATGCACAAAAAATAGCACCCATATCTCATCAGCTTTGTGAGTATCAGAACCTTGTCCTGAACTGCATCTGACCATACCCCCCACGCTGTTGTTTCATACAACGTAGAAAGCATGAACAGTGAAAAAGCCACTGTGAATATAAGTTCACTTCTGCTTAATGCTTTTTTATTAAGTTTAAAATACCCCTGTTTTGTTATATACTCACTGATTACCATATTATCAATTTGCCTTTTATTTTGTTATTGCGATGTATCCTAAAAGCTGTGCATCAAGGCTCTCGCAAAGTGCTTTTTCCTGATTAAAGTCTTCATATTTTGATTTTCTGACTGCTTCAACGAGAACAACATTTGATTTTGCTTCAAGCGTCTGTACTGCATCCGCGTCTGTAAGTATGTCTCCGATAATATCAGCTACAATACCTTTCTTTTCTACAGCATCTACAACTTCTTTTATTGCTGCTTCATTCTCTGTTGCCATTTTACCGGCAATAAGAACCTTCTTTATCTGTCTGTTGCTGCACATATTTATTATTTTTGATGCTGCAAGAAGTGCTCCATCAGCATGTTCCACATCGCCGATAAAGTTAGTTCCATAGAACATCTGTAAGTCTTTAGATGTTTTGATCGTAGGATCAAACATATATCTCAATACAATTATAACAACTGCAAGCACAAGTCCGAGGAATGCTCCAACTACAAGATACTTTTTGCTTATAGATGCTTTTGGTGTTTCATCTTTCTTCGCTGTTTTTCCTGTTTCATCATTATCTTCAAGTTCATCATTTTCTTTCTGTGCTGAGACGATCTTCTGCGCACTTTCTTTCTGCTTATCAGATAATAAGCCTTCGTAGCTTGTTGTCCTGTCATTGTATGTTATAAGATTTCCAAATCTGTCATTTTTTAATGATACTAGCTTTGTTGCACATGTAACTGAGTACTGCTCTTCAAAAAGTGTAAGTGTATGTGGTGCCACTGCTGAAAGCTTCTGGCTGTATGCATCCATGCTTTCCTTTACATATGAGGCAATGTCTTTTGCATCCTGCTCATCAACACCATAGACATACATGTTTATAGTGTTTGTGTTTTCTGTGTAGAATGATGTACCTGTTGTAAGACCTGTTGCATCACACTGGATAAGTTCCTGGATATCACTAGAGCTGTCCTCAAGATCGTTGTCTGTCACAACGTCAGCTGCAAGTGAGCCCCCTGAAATATATGATAAGTATGCTGCTGCCATGTCTTTTCTTGTGTTTTCATCCTCTGCATTTACATAGTACTGTAACAATACTGTGTCTACTTTGTAAGGATTTATCTTCATAAGCTTTGCGTCAGCTGTGTATACTCTGTTCTGGTCACGGTAATTTGTAAGGTCTACATATGTCATCACCTGATTGTAATCATCGCTTTCGAGATCATCAACGATTTTTTCAACGTCCACTTTTTCAGTACTCTCTGCTACCGTTGTGTTTGCGATGTTCTTTTTGTCTTTTGCGTATCGAAATCCTGCCAAAAGAATACCAAATACGACCATAGCAACGATTATGATCCATATTTTTCTTATGCATTCTTTTATCAGATCTTTAACGCTGATGTAAATTTCTGTTTTCATAGTTTGTGTTTCCTTTCTTTATACGTATACGCCCCTATTTTTGCAAATATAAGCAACATAAACGGATTGTATGCTGCTTCTATCAGATGATGCTCCATAAAACAATGTAATGCGATCACTATTCCGGCAAGCACTATTATAAGTCTGTTGCTGTGATATGCCCTGTACTGTCCAGCTGCAAACATTATTATGACCACTGCCAGTATGACAATTCCGTACTTAAGTGCAATTGCCATATATGAGTCATCTAAAAACAGATAGTCATGTGTCATGTCCGGATCTCTTCCAAATCCCTTTTCCTCTATATCCTGTCCAAACAATCTGATACTGTATTTTTCCAATATCTGATATGTGTAATACAGACGAAGCGAAATTTTGTAGTCAAATTCACTCCAGTATATATTAAGGGGATCATATAAATGCTGCATGAGAAGGTATCCTGCTGCAAATATTCCGACAGCGAACTGTCCTATCCTGCACACAATGTCTTCTGCTTTTGACACTATCATCGGGCTGCCCGTTTTATCTGCCAGCTTATCCCATATACACATAAAAAGCATAATAAATGTACAGGCTGCACTCGTGACCGGTGCACTGATAACATATACAACTATGGTGACTGCTGATATTATCCCTATCTCAAGCCATGTAAGCGCCCTATTCCTGTAACAAACCCATGCCACAGCCAGATAAAATATATGTGCTCCGAAATCTGTAGGATATATAGTTCCCATAGAATTTCGTATACCTTTATTTGGATCCTCGTACTGGAGATTTACTATAAGGCCTGTCTGGCTTGCCACAACCGCACATATAAGTACCGCTGCTGTCACTATCATGTATACTTTTAAAATATCATCAAAGTCTACATCTTTCGCTCCCACAATGAGGAATGCTATCCCAAACAAATATGAGTATGATGTTGTAAAAACTGCCGGAATAGTAAATGTCCCTATTATTATAAACGAAAATATAAGTTCCCATGCCCTGTATCTCTTCAGATATACAAAGCATATCATTTTTGCGATCGCATACCCTCCTACGATCGCATACAAAACATATCCCATTTTTTCTGGCCAGTTTATTTCAAACATTGTCGTATCAAGAACATTTATAAGCACATACAGGCCCAATATTATAAGATAGGCTTTATTCCATAGATTATAATAATCCAGTTTTTTTAATATTTTGTCCATATAACTTTCCTATGCACAAAAAATCCGCCACCCACATATAAGCAGGCGGTGGATTTTACGTTTGTGATTAATCTAATTCTTTCTCTACAAAATTGAGAGCTGACTCAATAACCTTGTCCATGTCATAGTACTTGTATTCTCCAAGTCTTCCGCCAAAAATCACTTTATTTTCTTCTTTCGACTTATCCAGATATTTCTGATAAAGTGCTGCATTTTTGTCGTTGTTTACTGGATAATATGGCTCATCCCCAACCTTCCACTCTGCAGAATACTCTTTCGAGATAACTGTTGTAGGCTGTGTGCCAAACTCAAAATGTTTATGCTCGATGATACGTGTGTATGGTGTTTCTGCATCAGTGTAGTTGATAACAGCATTTCCCTGATAGTTTTCTACAGGAAGCTCCTCTGTCTCGAATCTGACACTTCTGTACTCAAGTGGACCAAAGCAGTAATCATAGAACTCATCGATCGGACCTGTAAATATGATCTTGTCCGCTATGTTTTCGTATTTGTCTTTGTTTGCAAGATAATCTGTGCCAAGCTCAACCTCGACGCCATCTAACATCTTGTCGATGATGACATTGTATCCTCCCATAGGGATTCCCTGATAAAGGTCATTGAAATAGTTGTTGTCAAATGTAAGTCTTACAGGAAGTCTCTTTATAATGAATGAAGGAAGCTCTGTACATTTTCTTCCCCACTGTTTCTGTGTATAACCTTTTATGAGTTTCTCGTAAATATCTTTTCCGACAAGGCTTATTGCCTGCTCCTCAAGGTTTTTCGGCTCTGTGATCCCGGCCTCTTTTCTCTGCTCCTCGATCTTTGCTGCAGCTTCCTGTGGTGTTATAACTCCCCACATCTTGTTGAATGTGTTCATGTTGAAAGGAAGGTTATATAATTCTCCTTTGTAATTCGCAACCGGCGAGTTTGTGTATCTGTTGAACTCTGCAAACTGGTTTACATACTCCCATACTTTTTTGTTGCTTGTGTGGAAAATATGTGCACCGTATTTGTGTACGTTTATTCCATTTACCTCCTCACAGTAAATGTTTCCACCCTTGTGATCACGTCTGTCGATCACTAATACTTCCTTGCCGCGTTTTTTTGCCTCGTATGCAAAAACTGCACCATATAATCCGGCTCCAACCACTAAATAATCATAATGTTTCATTCTTCTCCTCCTAGAAACTCTTATCGTATTTTTTTCCTGAAAATTTTGCTCTCAGAAATGATTTTGCTTTTCGGTTCCAGTCTAATTTTTCCATTGTTATAGTAGGCTGCTCTTTGAATGGGTATTTATTGTGTACAAGCCATACGTTAAGTAACAGCTCACTTACCCTTCCGAACAGTCTTGCCTGAAATGCATCATATTCAGACACATCAACTTTCTCCTCCAGTTCAAAAAGGATTGGAAAAAGCCATTCACAATATTCATTTAACCTGTTCCGCTTCATGATCATCATATTAAACATATATCCCCATGAGCGCTTCATGACTTTATCAAAAGCCGGAAGATATTCAGGGCATTTTTTGTTCAGTATATCTCTTGTTATATCAAGATGTGATGCGTAATGTGTATGTGCGTAATGCGAGTAAAGTGTCTCGATAAAATAATGCCTTTTCTTTGGCACGATTATGTCTGTATTCTCCAAAACCTTTTCAAGCTCAGCTCTTTTTATTATTTTATCGAATGGATTGTTACCTGCCACATGTTTTCTCGTAGCAAAATATCTACGGTAATGAACCAATCCGTTATATTCGTTATCACAATTTTTCCACATCCAGTATAAGCCTGTCAGCTCACAGAAATAAGGGTTTTTAAGTGAGATATTCTCACCTTCATCGTCCCTCTGATAACCTATAGATTCTTTTCCTGCTGCACCTACATGTACCGGCATGAAAATATCATCTTCTGGCATTCTATATGTTTTATGTGCTGCAACTAATATTTTGATGTCCATTATTTCTCCTATTTTCCCGGCAGACAACTGCATCTATGTCCTCCGGATATGATTACTATTTAGATCCCTCTCTCACAAGAACGACTTTTACTGTTTTGAAAAGAAGCTTTATATCAAGCCATATTGACCAGTTTTCGATATATTCTGTATCAAGTTTGACAACTTCATCAAAATCTGTAATGTTGTTTCTTCCGCTCGCCTGCCACATACCTGTGATTCCAGGTTTCATACTGAGTCTGATCTTATGCTTGAGATCATACTGCTCGTATTCTCCCTTTGTTGGCGGTCTTGTTCCGACAAGGCTCATATCTCCCTTTAAAACGTTCCAGAACTGTGGAAGCTCGTCAATACTTGTTTTACGGATAAAGTTTCCTATACCTTTTCCTGGGCCTTTTTCTGAGCCGATTATCCTCGGATCATTTTCCATCTTGAACATAAGCCCGCTCATCTGGTTCTGTTCCATAAGTTCTTTTTTGCGTTCTTCTGCATCCAGATACATAGATCTGAATTTGTAAAAGTAAAATATACGTCCGTTTTTACCGACACGTTCCTGTTTAAAAAATGCCGGTCCCGGTGATGCCTTCTTGATAGCCGGTGCAACAAAAATATATGCTATACCCATAATGATAAGACCTATAAGTGCGCCGATAATATCGAACAGTCTCTTTATTGCAAGCTGCCATGAAGCGGCTGTCTTTATTGTTGTTGTAAGTACGTTTGCCTCTCCGATCTTGCCCATGAATTTGTTTGGCAGATTGTTTGGCAGAAAGCCCATTCCGATGTGGACTGTGACACCCATTCCAAGGAACGTCTCTACCCAGTCCTGTAATGTTGCTTTGTCGGAATACATATCTATATATACTTCATCTACTACATTCTGGCGTATATACTCTACAAGCTTATCTTTTCCGTATATGACCGGGATCTCAGGACTTATCCTGTCATGGTCAATGTCGGCATGTGAAAGCTTTCCTGTTCCATCCGGCATAGCTATTGCACAGACTTCATATTCCCTGTAATCCTTGTCTACGATTTCGTATAATGTCCCAAGCATTTTTTCTTCACTTGAGATCACAAGTAATTTTGACTGATTCTTCGCCTTTGATATTCTATGTCTTACAACCCTTTTCCATGCGATCCTGCTGCAGAAACAAAGTATGATACCAAGTCCCCAGCTCACAAGGAATACAGTTCTTGATACAAAGTATGATTCCTGTATGATATATTCATATAATAAAAGTAAAAGATTGACTGTTGTAACCTGTACAAATACAGCCCTCAGTTCCTGGTACCAAAGCCTTTGTACTATGTTTTTATAATTCTGGCTGAACAGTACCGTAGCAAAATTGAGAACGATCAAAAGTATTCCCATTCTAAGGTACATTGACTTGAACAAAAATGCTGAGTTATGGTGTCTGAAAAAATATGATATAAATAATGATATTTCCAACATTATAACATCAATAAGTTCGAAGTCCCAGTGCTTCATCCATCCGTCGCTTATCTTTCGATACATATTTATCCCCCGGCTCTTGTTATTTTTTGTAAATAGGCATAAACATACTTATAAAATACTATACCTCATATTAACATATTTGTCATATTATTTTTTTCTTAAAAACCACTTATTTTTGACGGATAATCATCTTTTTATCAGCATTTTGCATAAAAACTATGTTTTTTTTGTATTTTTGCACACTTTTTATGTTCAAAAATGGCAGGAAGTATCCTTCCTGCCATGATAAATGTGTTTCTACGCCATTCCGTTTGTGGTCTTATATTTCCACAACATTTCTGCATGATTCTGTTCTTCTACCTGGATATCAGCAAGCAGTTTTCTGATAGAAGAATCTCCAAATATAAATACATCCGAATTATATTCACCTGATACAAGCTTTTCTGTTGCGATCGCATCTGTCGCAAGATAACAGTCTGCTTTTTTATCCTCTGAATTTCCAAGCGCATCATATGTCGCTTTCGGATCATAATCTTTTCCCGCAGAATCGTTGCAGTCGCAGGAAGGCACCTTTCCTTCTATGACCTGGCTTAAGGAATCATAGTGTTTCTGTTCGTTTGCAGCAAGCTGTTTAAACAGATCACGCAAAACCTCATCCTTTGCCTCGTCCTTATACTTATTGTACTTGTTTATACATGCCTGTTCCTGTGTCTTCAAGTCTTCAATAGCAGTTGTTTCTTTTTCTGTTAAAACCATAATAATATCCTCCTAAATCCGGTTTATATTATTATGGATCATTAGCTGTTATTTTATTCTGTTTTTTAGTCTGTCAGTCCTGTTACTTTGAATGTAGTGTACTAACCATATAACCTGTGTATTTTAAACACTCTTCTCATGAAATCCAAAAAACCTGCAAACTTCGTCTCGTATGTTTTTTCGTCCATATGGAACTTGTTTAGTAAAACAAATCCTCTGTATTTGTTTTTGATCTGACTGTATATGTACGGACTTTTCTGTTTTATGCGCATTGTAAGCTCTTTTGCATATTTCCGCTGGCTCTTTTTATCCGGATTTTTGATAAAAAGGATATGGTAAAGCGAACCAAGATACATTGATATCTTCCTTGTCCACAATTCTCTTCCACCCTCTGGCAGCTTGTCAAGATTTTTTTCATGTTCAAGTATTTTAAACAACACAGCCTCAAAATGAGGCAGTCTTGAAAGCTGGCTCTGCGTCGACACGCTCTGGTTTACATCACCCAGACGGTATACATACAGTTCATCATCTAAAAGTCTAATCCTCTTTGCATAGGAAAGCGGAATCGTGGCATATTCCTGATCCTCATAAAAGACACCCTCTATAAGCTTATAACCAAGGCTTTTATAAAACTGTGCATTGTATGTAACACCATGAAAGCTCATTCCATAATCGATCTGTTCCCACATATCTACGATTTCTTTTAAGTTATAGATGCGGTCGGTGTTGTCGCAGTGTATATCACGAGGCTCCCACAGATCCTTTGATATATCATATGTGATAAAGCTTTGTATAAGTGCATCAAAATCTTCTTTTTCGAGGATCTTCATTGTGCGCTCCAGCGCATCAGTATATACCCAGTCATCTGCATCTACACATTTGAAATATTTGCCTGTTACGTTTTCAACACCTGTATTTATTGCAGATCCATGACCTCCGTTTTCTTTATTTATTATTTTAAACGTATTTGGGTATCTGTCAACAAACTTCTGTGCCACTTCCACACTATTATCTTTTGTTCCGTCATTTACGATAAGGACTTCAAGCTTGTCCATCATTTCTTTATCTTCCATTATAAATGTCGACAATCCCTTATCAAGGAACTGTGCGGCATTATATGTCGGTATTATGATTGATAATATCTTATTCATTTCTATTCCCTTTATTTCTTTTTTCTATAGTACAGGCGATCCACATGAGCCATTTTCTTTGCAAACTCAAGCATTGATGCAAACTGGTTTTCGTAAAAATGATTACTCATATGCAGCTTATTAAACGTCGAAAATATTTTATATTTGCGGCTTACTGTATCATACATAAGCGCACTTTTCTGTCCAAGCTTTTCGTTGAATGCCGCAGTCATCCTGCGTCCTGCATTTCTATCTGTGTTTTTTATCAAAGCAATGTGATAGTAGCTTGTGATTATCCCTGCGGTCTTTCTCATCCAGTATTCACGGCCTCCGGCAGGAAGCTTTTCAAGATCTTTTTCCAGTTCAAGTACCTTAAAAATAACTTTTTCAAGATCCGGCAGCCTCTTTACCTGGCTCTGCGCCGATACGCTCTGGTTTACGTCGCCAATTCTGTATACATATAATTCGTCTTTTATAAATTTAATCGTTTCTGCATACGAAAGCGGCACTGTAGCATATTCCTGATCTTCATAAAATACGTGTTCCACAAGTTCATATTTAAGCTTTTTGTAAAAGTCCGTCCTGTAGATAACTCCGTGAAACGACAGACCATCGTACACATCGTACCACATATCTACAAGCTCTTTTAAGTTATATATTTTATCAAAATCAGGAACATTTATATCCGCCGGAATATATTTTTCCTCGGATATATCATAATATCTGAAGCTTTGTATAACCGCATCCGCAGTGCATTTTTCAAGTATCTTTATCGTTTTTGCAAGATTTTTTGTATCAACCCAGTCATCCGCATCTACTACTTTTACGTATTTTCCTGTTATGTGCTTCATTCCTTCGTTGATAGCCGAACCATGTCCTCCGTTTTCTTTGTTTACAATAAAGAAAACATCCGGATATTTATCTGCATATCTGCCTGCGACAGTTACGCTCTGATCCGGTGTACCATCATTCACGATAATAACCTCAAGCTTTTCAAGGAGTTTTTCATCATCAACTATAAAGCTTGTAAGCCCTTTATCCAAAAATTTTTCCGCATTATAAGTCGGAATTATAACTGATAATATTTTTTCCACGTTCTAACCTCTGAATATCTTATAGATCCACGCACCAAGCGGAAATATTTTATAATTTGTCTTTCTTATAAGCCATACACTCTTACGCTGGCAGGCATTATATATTCCCGGATGCTCGCATTTTAATTTTCTGTCAAACGAAATAAGTTCATCTACATTTTTTTCCCGGCTTCCTTTAGCAAGGAATATCTGGTATTCATCATCGACAGCCTCCGCTATTCCGCGCTCAAGATAATTTTTCTTGTATGTCGGGAGCTCACTATGTTCATCATTATATTTAAACAATGAATCAAGCACCCGCATATGCTGGCTGTGTCTTTTTATCATCATTTTGATGTCCACACTCTGTCCGCTCCTTCCCAGCCTGTACTGGTATAACGGAATTGGGGAAAATGTTATGCTTGTACAATATGGGATCGGGTACATTATATATTCCTGATCCTCGTAAAAGCAGTTTTCATCTAATTTTATCGGGTTATCTTTAAGTATCTGTGTCTTTACCGTCATAGAGTGTATTGTTATTACAGGCTCCATGACAGCCTCCGCAAATCCCCATTCTCTATTGTAATGGTAATTATTTTTAACAGCTTTTCTGCGTTTTGTAACTTTTTTGCTCTTGTCATCGACAAGGTTAAAGTCATTTGATATAACATCTGAGTTTGTGTTCTTTAAAAGATTAATGAATGCCGGGAGATGTTTTTTATCCACCCAGTCATCACCATCCACAACTTTAAAATACTTTCCTGTTGCCCTCGGAATGGCGTAATTGATAGTTGAACCATGTCCGCCATTTTCTTTTGATAAAAGCCTGAAACTGTTTGGATATTTTTTTTCATAGCTTTTTGCTATATCTGCTGTTTTATCTGTCGAACCATCATCAACTACCAGTATTTCTATACTGTTAAGGATATTTACATCAACAAATGAGTCAAGACAATTTTTCAGGTATTTTTCAACATTGTATGCCGGAACAACAATCGTCAGTACTTTTTTCATTGAGTGCAATGCTCCTTTCTGTGTGCTATAACTATTCGCCAAGTCCATTATTTATATAGTCTATAAGGTATGTAAGTGCTTCTTCCTCGTCCTCTCCCTCACAAATAAGTGTTATCTCATCACCGGATTTTATGCATGCACCCAGTACAGATAATACGCTTTTTGCATTAGCTATATTTCCATCGTAATCAAATGTTACCTTTGACTTAAATTTCATTGCCTCACGGCACAGATTTCCTGCAGGACGAAGATGCAGTCCTGTAGGATTTTTTATAGCGATTTTTTGTGATTTCAATTTAATTTCCCCCTTATGTTGTATTTCTGTTGTATTTCTGTTGTACTTCTGTTGTATTTCAATCAGTTATCAGAAGTATCTGTTGTTCTGCTGCTATCAGCACTATTTGATCCATCACTCTCCTGATTCTTTTTATCAGTTTGTGAGTCAGGATCATTTGTGCTGTCTGTATTATCGTTTTTGGTATTATCTGTATTATCTGTTTTTGCAGTTCCTGTCGTATCTGTATTTCCTGTTGGATCATCAGTACTCTCTGAGCTATTCTTCGTCTCAGAGGTAACTGTATCAGTTGCGCCCGTACCACCTGTCTGTCCCTCGTCCGTTATCGTGACAGCAATCTTTATCTCGCCCCACGTAAACTTGGAATCGTCAAGGTCAAGCTTAACGACAACTGTGTGCTGTCCTGCCGATAATCCAGATACATCTATTGTTCCTTTGAGTGTAGAATCCTTTATCCTGTCGATGTCGGATTCATTTCCGCTTACAACAACCGCCGTTTTATCAACTCCAAATGTCAGCTTTTGGCCATCTGCAAGACCGGTGTATGATATGTCACTGCTGTTTAACGTCATATTAGCCGTAGCATTGCTCTCTATCCTTACCACAACATCCACGCTTGCATCCGATGAATCTACAAGGCTCACTCCCTCCGGCAGATAACCCGTCAGGTCTACTGTTGTCTCAATATCTTCGGAAGCTCCGTTTATATCGATCGGTCCTATATCAAGCGATGTTATATTGTTGAGTGCCTCGGCTGATCCTTTTATATATACACTGTCTATGGATGTATCTACACCCAGTACACCCTTACCGCCTGACGGAGTACCCTGATAATCACATTTAACAGGAACCTTCTTTGTATTTAAAACATCAACTGTTACTTCTATCGACTGATACTGACTATCCACATTAAGCTTTGACATATCAACTTCATCACCATTTTCGTCCAGAAGCACAAGATCTCCTCTGTCACTTATCTGATTATCAGTGATGATCGTATTATCATCGACATTTATAGTTGCACTTGCTGTGGCAATAGTTCCCACAATTGATTTCGGGCCTCCGATCTTTACAACCCTCGGATTTGCCTGTGGGCTGTTTCCAAGCGCATGATCACCGCTCACATTACCATTTACTGAAACTTTAACCTCAAACTGCTTCTGCATATAATCTTCAACAGAAAACTCAAGATATCTGTCCCCACCATTAAAAGTTATTGATGTTTTATGCTTGCTGCATCCTATATCTATTTTTGCATAAGCCTTAGATGAATCATCCTCATCAAGTTTTATGTTTGACAGATCTGCCGAAGCATAAAAATCAGAGTCATCCATATCCTGTAATATGCTTCGTTTACCTGATACAGAAAATGAAATCGTCTTATCAGAATCTTTTATTTCCGGCCACTTTCCCATATCTACAACCGAATCTGTACCGCTTATCGATACTGTTGCAGTAAAAGTCTTTGTCTTTATAGGATCATTAAGATTATAAACCACAAGCCATAATATAAATGCGAAAGCTACGGCCAAAAGCTTAAATCCTAAATTATTCATGAAGGTTTTTAGAATTCTTTTTCCCATTCTTTAACCTCCTTTTTATGAGTTCAAATCTGTTTGCTTCCCTGTGCCTGTTCTGTACATGTTCAAGTTGTCTGCGCATATAGTTTTCATCTATATCATGAAATATCTCGCCCTTTGATGCAAGGGAAACTTTTCCTGTTTCCTCTGATACGATTATAGTCAGTGAATCGCTCACCTCACTGACCCCGACTGCAGCTCTGTGCCTTGTGCCAAGATCTTTCGACAGATTCAGACTGTCTGAGAGGGGCAGATAACATGTGGCCGATACCACCCGGTCTCCCCTTACTATCACAGCACCATCATGGAGTGGTGTGTTTTTTTCAAATATATTTATGAGAAGCTGGCTTGTCAGTATAGCATCCACATCTATTCCTGTTCTGATATATTCGTCGAGATTTATCTCATCTTCTATCACAATAAGCGCTCCCGTCTTTACTTTTCCCATCGCAAAGCTTGCTCTTATGAGTTCATCGATCGTCTTATCCGAAAATTTCATCGTCTCGTTTTTGCCTGTATTTATAAATGATCCGAGGAATGATTTTCCGCCAATGTTTTCGAGTGCATTTCTAAGTTCCGGCTGGAAAATAACCACCAATGCGACAAGACCTACATTGAATGTTCTCTCTGCGAGCCACAGTATCGTATCCATCTGGAATATTGCTGCTACGAGAACAAACAAAAGTATAACTATTATACCTTTAAACAGATTCCATGCCCTTGTTGTTTTTATCCATATAAGTACTTTATAGAAGAGCATGGAAATTATAAGGATTTCCACTACATCTACCAGCCCGATCTGCACTCCCGGAACGTTCATGTATGAAAATATCTGATCTTTGAAACGTACTAATACGCCGCTTACATTTTCCATCCTGCTCTCCTTTCTTTTATTTTATTGCAATAATCAGCCATCTTTTATCTATATTATCTGTCAAAAAAATTGTCATCTATATTAAGTTCCTGTACTATATCGTTTCTGCTCACTTCATCCTTGTTCTGACGGGGTATTCTTTTTCCAAGACTTGCCGTGTTTCCGAAATGCTTAACGACCTTCTCTGTAGACGCTATCATTTTCTTTGGAACAGCTTTGACATAGTAATAATATTCGTCATCCTCAAACTGCACATTCTCTGTTCTCGCATAGTCCAGATTCATAAATATGAATCTCATGATAAATCCAACGATAACAGCTATCACTGTACCTACTGCCAGCCAGATTATCTTTGTGGTAAGTCCCATCATAAGATATACAACCAGCAGTGCCACAAACTGGATCACTGCACCGGAAATGATTGCAAGTGTCCATGCATTGTTTATTTTGAGACATCTGACAAAATTCACAACAAGAGCTGCCAGTACTATAGTTACCAATACTGCAAACATTTCCTGATTGCCAAGCAGCTGTCCCGTTGTAACATTAAATTTTGTGGTTGCCCCTCCGTTTTTGTCTACTACTTCTGCGAGTGCAGATGCATTCTGCTTTATTCCATCAATGTAATAATAGATCACTGTTCCACACGCAAGAGGGATTACTGAACATTTCTTCCGGACAAGTCCTGTTCCTATAGGCATCACATACGGAATATTAAGACAGAAGCATACCGGTGTAAGCACCACTGCAATCGCATCCTTAGGCGCAAAACGGAAATATATAAAGTAAATGACAAGAAACAATACAAGTGTCGTAGCCGCAACTTCTATTGATAATGCATACATATCCATAAGTATCATAACCGATCCGATCCATATGATCCCATTTATCGGGATAATAGTGCATATCAGTGCCAGAAGCAGTGCTATAAGTATCGAACTGATCTGTGTCATATATCCGATGTTAAGGTCGATTGTCACAAAGGCGGCAAACGCAATAACGAATTTTACAATTGGAAATAAATAACTTTGATGTTCACCATAAAATTTTACGGCACGATTCTTTATTTCTAATAACTTGTTCATAAAGCCTCCCTATCGCTTTAATTTTTCTTCTCTTTCGTACATCTTTCCTACACGTTTTAAATGTTCCATATATTGGCGGGCTTTCTTTCTGCCTGTTTTATATCTGACTGCATATACTATTATTGTGATCATAATATATGCAAGCATAAATGCGATGTATATAAGCCCCAGCATCACTCCAGCCGACTGAAAATCTATTTTGTTTATATCTGCAAGCAGCTGCTTGGCATTCGTAAACACAGCCAGCACTGTCAGCCCTGTGAATGCGAGTGTTCCCGTAAAAAAGCTTTTCAGTACTTCTTTCCATATAAAATCCCATCCGTAATATGATGACATCTGTTTTTGGAATCTGTCTTCTTCACTGTCATATCTTGCGACGTAAAAGAGCTCTTTTACTTTATCTTCGTTTATCATATTTTCTCCTTGTTTTAGACGCAATTATACATTCTTGGAAATTATATCATAAAACAAAATCCGGCGCAACAGCGCCGGACTTACATCCATTCATCTTAAGAAAAGTATAAGCTTTGTAATAAAATATTAAACATTAAAACTATTTATCATCTGAGATATACCGCATTCTTCCATCGCCCTTGAATCCGTTTGCCGATGGTACTGCCGGTTTTTCAAATGCACTCATAAGGGTATTTGCCATCTTCGTCTTACACTGATCACAATATTTACCTGTACGTATTGGTTTTCCACATCTGTCACAGGTAATTCCATCAAGTGCCCCATCTGAGAGGATCAATCTTTCTTCCCTTACCCATTTGCGTATCTGCTTAGTGCTTGTATGTGTTTCCCTTGACACCTTTTCTACTGTTGCATTAGGATTTTCGTCAAGAAATTCCTTTACCTCTTTAAATTTGTCATCAAGCTTTTTCTGACAATTCGGACAGATCGTTTCATTGCTCAACACATTAAACAATCTTCCACAGCTTCTGCAATTTGTAACTTCCATATTACTGCCTCCTAATCCTGTTTACCTATACATATACACAACAGATAAACATGTATATTCCCTGACTGTTTCAGCATCCTGCTTATTTCTTCAGCTGTGCTGCCGGTCGTATATATATCATCCACCAACAATATGCTTTTATAACAGTTTACTATATTTTTTCTGACTTGAAAAGCCCCATCAAGTGCATTTTTACGTTCTGCATAGTTAAGGAGCTTGAGCGCCGGAGTATTTTCCACCCTCACAACAAGCTCATTTTCAACAGGTATGCCCGTTTTTTTAGAAAGTTCCCTTGCAAATACTTCTGCCTGATTATAGCCTCGTTTTCTTTTCTTTTTCCGGTACATAGGAACAGGTACTATCGCATCTATCTTATTTCTCTGTATCCAACCCGAATAGTTTTCTACAGCACTTGCCGCATAAAATCCTGCATACTCACGGCTGTTATCATATTTAAAACGATATATGCTCTGTTTTACAGCCCCCTTATATTCAAAAACCGCTTTTCCCTGGTCATAGTGTGAATTCTTCTTTTTTGCGCAATCACTGCAATATTCACGGGTAGGTGATGTGATCATTTTTCCACATTTCATGCAAACCGGTTCTTTAACCGGATACAAACAGCTTTTGCAGCCCGAATGTATCATGCCGTCAGTCATTCCAAGTATTTCATCGCACACCGGACACCTCGGTGGAAAAATCATATCTGTAATATATCCAAGAATTTTATTCGTCTTCAGGCTCCTCCTCGTCTTTTGCCCAGCCATATGCATATTTGACAGCCTTATTCCAGCCTTTCCGTTTCGCTTCACGTTCTTCCGGTGCCATATCCGGTGTAAACACACGGTCAAGCTGCTGGTTTTTTATAACATCTTCTTTTGTTTTCCAATATCCGACTGCAAGCCCGGCGAGATACGCAGCGCCTATAGCTGTAGACTCTACACATGCCGGCCTGTTTACTGGTGCATCTATCATATCCGCCTGAAACTGCATCAGGAAATTGTTAGCGCTTGCTCCGCCGTCAACCCGTAGTGCCCGCACATCTATACCTGCATCTGCTTTCATCGCATCTATTACATCACACACCTGAAGAGCTATAGATTCCAATGTAGCTCTTATTATATGGTTTTTGTTTGTGCCTCTCGTAATTCCGACGATTGTGCCTCTTGCATACTGATCCCAGTGTGGCGCACCAAGTCCTGTAAATGCCGGTACAACGTAACATCCATGTGCACCATGTACCTTTGTTGCCATATATTCAGAATCTGCCGCTGAATCTATAAGTCTCATTCCATCCCTGAGCCACTGTATTGCCGCACCTGCCACAAAAATAGAACCTTCCAGTGCATAATTGACTTTTCCATCCAGTCCCCAGGCTATCGTGGTAACAAGTCCGTTTTTTGAGTATACCGGTTTTTCGCCTGTGTTCATAAGCAAAAAGCAGCCTGTTCCGTATGTATTTTTTGCCTCACCTTCACTGAAGCATGTCTGCCCAAAGAGTGCAGCCTGCTGATCTCCTGCCGCTCCCGCTATCGGTATCTCATCTCCGAGAAATGTCGGATCCGTATAGCCGTATATACAGCTTGACGGCATAGGTTCCGGCAGCATGCTTTTCGGTATATCAAGCTCCTCAAGGATTTCATCATCCCACTCAAGCGTGTTTATATTAAAAAGCATTGTCCTGCTCGCATTTGAATAGTCTGTAACATGAACCTTGCCTTTTGTAAATTTCCATATAAGCCATGTTTCAACTGTTCCGAATAATAGCTTGCCTTCATTTGCAAGTTCTCTTGCTCCTTCGACATTATCAAGTATCCATTTTATCTTTGTTGCGGAAAAATATGCATCAATTATGAGTCCTGTTTTCTGCTGGAATGTCTTTTCAAGCCCCTTTGCTTTTAAAGCATCTGCTATATCAGATGTGCGGCGGCACTGCCATACAATAGCATTGTATACAGGTTCCCCTGTTTCCTTATTCCACACTATTGCCGTTTCTCTCTGATTTGTTATGCCTATTGCGGCAATATCAGCCGCTTTTGCATTTATCATGCTCATTGCCTCAACAGCCACCCCAAGCTGCGTAGACCAGATCTCATTTGCATCATGTTCTACCCATCCCGGATTTGGAAAAAACTGTCTGAATTCTTTCTGTGCCATAGAACAGATATTTCCAGCCTCATCAAATAATATGCATCTGTTGCTTGTAGTTCCGGCATCAAGTGCCATTATGTATTTCCCCATGTGTTTATCCTCCCACTTTTGTCAATCTGTCTGTACTAAAAAATGGAGACGTGACTGCCAGCCGGAATAATATCCGGCTGATCCAAATCACTCTCCACTCTCTGTCCACAATATTTATATAAAAATTATATCAGATATATTTATAATTTCAAGCTATATTTTAAATCTCTTCGTCTCTCTTTCCTGAAAGGAACTCAACGTATTTTCCTGTGCCTATAGCAACACATGTCATCGGCTGCTCCGCTGTCATTGTGTTAATACCGGTCTTTTCCTCTATAAGCTCTTCAAGTCCACGCAAGAGTGCTCCACCACCTGTAAGAACGATTCCACGATCTGCTACATCTGCTGCCAGTTCAGGCGGAGTTTTCTCGAGTACTGCATGTACGGCTTCAACGATCTGAAGTGTCGATTCACGAAGCGCTTCTTCTGTCTCTTCTGAACTTACTGTGATAGTTCTTGGAAGTCCTGTAACAAGGTTACGGCCTCTGACATCCATCGTTTCTGCCTCAGCAAGTGGGTAGCATGTACCAATCTTTATCTTGATATCTTCTGCTGTACGCTCTCCGATAAGAAGATTATGTTTTTTTCTCATGTATCTTACAAGTGCCTCATCAAAATCATCACCTGCAATCTTTATTGATGTACTGACAACTGAGCCGCCAAGAGAGATAACTGCGATATCAGATGTTCCACCACCTATATCAACGATCATATTTCCACATGGTCTGGATATATCGATTCCTGCACCGATCGCTGCTGCAATAGGCTCCTCAATAATTTTTACATCTCTTGCGCCGGCTGCAAATGTTGCATCCTCTACAGCCTTTTTTTCTACTTCTGTGACACCACTTGGTACGCATACACTTACAAGAGGTTTTCTAAAGCTTTTCTTTCCGAGTGCTTTCTGAATGAAATGCTTTATCATTTTCTCCGTAACTGTGTAGTCTGATATCACGCCCTGACGAAGTGGCCTTACTGCAACAATGTTTCCAGGTGTACGTCCAAGCATAAGCCTTGCTTCCTCACCGATTGCCTTGATCTTGTTTGTGTCTCTGTCAAACGCAACTACTGAAGGCTCTTTAAGCACTACACCCTTTCCTTTTATATAAACAAGAATACTTGCTGTTCCTAAATCGATTCCGATATCTGATCCGACCATTTTAATAGCCCCTTTCCTAAATGTCTTCTATAACAATGCATATAATCGTATGCTGACAGCTTTTTATACGGATTTTAGCATACGAACTCATTTAACCATTTCGATATACGTTCTTATTATATACAAATAATTGCATTTTTCAAACTATTTTTTTACAAAGAGGCATATTTTAAGAAAAAATTAATCATCCAGCAGTGGTTTTAAATATTTTCCTGTATAAGACTGTTCCACCTTGCATATCTCCTCCGGGGTTCCCTTTGCGATAACACAGCCTCCGCCATCGCCGCCTTCCGGTCCCATGTCAATTATATAATCAGCAGTTTTTATAACATCAAGATTGTGCTCTATTACAACAACCGTGTTTCCTCCATCCGATAACCGGCGCAGTATCTCAACAAGTTTGTGTACATCGGCAAAATGAAGACCTGTGGTAGGTTCATCAAGTATATATATTGTCTTTCCAGTACTCTTGCGGCTAAGCTCCGTTGCCAGTTTTATCCTCTGTGCCTCGCCCCCGGAGAGTTCTGTTGAAGGCTGGCCTAATTTCACGTACGATAATCCAACATCATAAAGGGTCTGTATTTTGTTATGGATCCTTGGTACATTTTTAAAGAAGTCCAACGCCTCCTCAACTGTCATGTCAAGAACATCATATATGCTCTTTCCTTTATATTTTACCTCAAGCGTCTCCCTGTTATACCTTTTACCCTCACACACCTCACAAGGAACGTATACATCCGGCAGAAAATGCATCTCTATCTTTATGATACCATCTCCGCCGCATGCCTCACATCTGCCTCCTTTTACATTGAAACTGAATCTACCCTTTTTGTAGCCCCTTGCCTTTGCATCAGCAGTTGAGGCAAACAGATCCCTTATCATGTCGAATACGCCTGTGTATGTGGCCGGATTAGAACGCGGCGTACGTCCGATAGGCGACTGGTCTATATCTATAACCTTATCAAGCTTTTCAATTCCTATTATATCGTCATGATCCCCTGCTATACATCTCGCCCTGTTTAAGGATCTTGCAAGGTGTTTATACAGGATTTCATTCGTAAGTGAGCTCTTTCCTGAACCTGAAACTCCTGTGACACACGTCATGACACCCAGAGGAAAATCTACGTCTATATTTTTCAGATTGTTTTCCCTTGCACCTTTTACCGTTATAAATCCGGTAGGTTTTCGACGTTCAGCCGGAACCGGTATCTTTATTTTTCCGCTCAGATATGCACCTGTTATTGACTTTTTGCACTTGATTATGTCATTTATGCTTCCGGCGGCAACAACTTCTCCACCATGTGAGCCGGCTGCCGGTCCTATATCCACAATATAGTCTGCCGCACGCATTGTATCCTCATCATGCTCTACAACTATAAGTGTGTTTCCTAAATCCTTAAGATTCATAAGTGCCTTTAATAATTTGTCATTATCTCTCTGATGCAGTCCTATGCTCGGCTCATCAAGAATGTATGCCACTCCGACAAGACCTGATCCGATCTGTGTCGCAAGACGTATTCTCTGTGCCTCGCCACCGGAAAGGCTGGCTGTTCCTCTCGACAATGTAAGGTATTCAAGACCAACCTCCTGCAAAAATCCGACTCTCGCACGTATCTCCTTTAATATCTGATCTCCGATAAAATGCTGCTGTTCACTAAGTTCCATGCCATCGAGAAATACGCACAGATCTTTTACAGACATAGATGTCATTTCATATATGTTTTTATCTGCAACAGTCACAGCAAGGGATGATGCCTTAAGTCGCTGTCCTTTACATGTCGTACATGGTGTGATCCGCATAAACTGTTCATACTCAGCTTTTGCTGTATCAGAAAATGTCTCCTTATATCTGCGCTCTACATTTTCTACAAGGCCTTTCCACTCAAGATCATAAACGCCTTCTCCACGCTGTCCCTTGTATCTGACTTTTAGTATACGGCCATCTCCTCCGTACAAAAACATTTTTTTCATGTCAGCCGGAAGGTCCTTAAATGGTGTATCAAGAGACAATCCGTATCCATCCTGCAGCGCCCTTAGTGTTGCGTAAGTATAGCTTTTTGGATCGGTACATGACTGCCATCCCATAACCTGTATAGCCCCCTCAGATATCGAAAGCTTCGGATCCGGTATCATAAGCTCCGGATCAAATTCCATCTTGTATCCAAGTCCATAGCATGTAGGACACGCACCAAACGGATTGTTAAAGGAGAAACTTCTGGGTTCAACCTCATCTATGCTTATCCCACAGTCAGGGCAGGCAAAGTTCTGTGAAAAAGTCATCTGCTGCCCGTCTATAACATCAATTATCGCATTTCCTTCTGACAGCGAAAATACATTTTCGAGTGAGTCTGTAAGACGTTTTTCTATACCGGGTTTGATAACCAATCTGTCAACAACGATATCTATGTTATGTTTTATATTTTTTTCCATAGGTATCTGCTCAGATAATTCATACATGTTCCCATCTACTATAACTCTGACATAACCACTTTTTTTTGCTTTTTCAAACAGTTTCTGGTGTTCACCCTTGCGGCCTCTTACTACCGGAGCAAGAAGCTGGATCTTTGTTTTTTCAGGCAGTTCCATGACTGCATCAACCATCTGGTCTATGCTCTGTTTTGTTATTGCTCTTCCACATTTAGGGCAATGTGGTATACCGATCCTTGCATAGAGAAGCCTGAAGTAATCATAAATTTCTGTAACTGTTCCAACCGTAGAACGCGGGTTTTTGTTTGTCGATTTCTGGTCTATAGATATAGCCGGTGGGAGACCTTCTATTGATTCAACATTAGGCTTTTCCATCTGTCCTAAGAACTGGCGCGCATATGAAGACAACGATTCCATATAACGTCTCTGTCCTTCTGCATATATAGTATCAAAAGCAAGTGATGACTTACCCGATCCCGAAAGTCCCGTAAGTACGACAAATTCATCCCTTGGTATATCAAGGCTTACACATTTGAGGTTATGTTCACTGGCACCTCGTATTTTTATATATTTTCTCTGTTTCTTTGCCATCTTATTTCTCCATATTGTTTTATGCTATTCCGTAATTGTTAAGTTCTTTGATCGATGCGTACCGCTATATATATAAACACTCTATATCAGTCAATATCACGCAGCGTATTTTTCAGCATTATCAGTCTGTCCCTGTACTCTGCCGCTGCCTCGAAATTTAATTCGGCTGCTGCTTTTTTCATCTTCTTCTGGATATCAGCAATAAGCTTCTCAAGTTCTTTTTTACTCATTGATTCAGGATCTTTTGATATCTCCATCTCATCAGCTGCAACTTTCTTTGATATAGCGATAAGTTCACGAACAGATTTCTGTATTGTCTGCGGTGTGATACCGTGTTCCTCATTGTATGCCTGCTGTACTTTTCTACGTCTGGCTGTTTCATCTATCGCAACCTTCATTGAGTCTGTAATCTTGTCCGCATACATGATAACGTGACCCTCACTGTTCCTCGCCGCTCGTCCTATCGTCTGTATAAGCGAAGTTTCAGATCGCAGGAAACCTTCCTTATCCGCATCAAGTATCGCTACAAGCGTGATCTCCGGTATGTCAAGTCCTTCCCGGAGAAGATTTATTCCCACAAGCACATCAAACACATCAAGCCTTAAATCTCTTATTATCTCTGATCTCTCAAGAGTGTCTATATCCGAGTGCAGATACTTGACTCTTATTCCAAGTTCACTCATGTAATTAGTCAGATCCTCCGCCATGCGTTTTGTCAGCGTTGTGATAAGTACTTTGTGGTGGGCTGCCGTTTCTTTATTTACCTCAGATACGAGATCATCAATCTGCCCATCTACAGGACGCACAGATATCTCAGGATCAAGAAGTCCTGTAGGTCTTATAACCTGTTCCACACGCATAAGCTCATGCTCGTTTTCGTATACGTTAGGTGTTGCAGATACGAAAAGCATCTGGTCTATCTTGCCCTCAAATTCCTCAAAATTGAGTGGTCTGTTATCCAACGCTGACGGTAGTCTGAATCCATAATCCACAAGTGTGCTTTTTCTCGACCTGTCACCTGCATACATTCCTCTTATCTGTGGGATCGTGATATGTGACTCGTCAACTATTATAAGAAAATCATCCGGGAAATAATCTATGAGTGTATCCGGCATTTCTCCCTCGGCTCTTCCCGCAAGGTGTCTGGAATAGTTTTCGATACCACTGCAAAACCCTGTTTCCTTAAGCATCTCAATATCAAAGTTCGTCCTCTCAGCTATTCGCTGGGCCTCCAAAAGCCTGCCCTCTCCCTTGAAATATTTTACTCTTTCTTCAAGCTCGTTCTCTATCCTGCCACACGCCTCAAGGATCTTTTCCTGAGGGACCACATAATGTGATGCAGGAAATACAGCCATATGCTTGAGTTCGGATTTTATCTCTCCTGTCAGTACATCTATCTCTGTAATCCTATCTATCTCATCGCCAAAAAATTCAACTCTCATAGCAGTATCCGTGTTGTTTGCAGGGAAAATTTCAACGACATCGCCATGAACCCTGAATGTGCCTCGCTTAAAATCCATATCATTCCTGGTATACTGCATATCTATAAGGCCTTTTATGACATCATCCCTGTCTATCTCCATTCCCGGACGCAGTGACAACATCATATTCATATAGTCATCAGGACTACCTATTCCATAGATACATGACACCGATGCAACAATTATTACATCTTTTCTCTCCGCCATCGCAGCTGTCGCAGACAGGCGCAGCTTATCAATTTCGTCATTTATCGAGGAATCCTTTGCTATATAAGTATCCGACTGCGGCACATATGCCTCAGGCTGATAATAATCGTAGTAGGATACAAAGTACTCTACCGCATTATTAGGAAAGAATTCTTTCATCTCACCATAAAGCTGTCCTGCGAGGGTTTTATTGTGAGATATTATGAGAGTTGGTTTATTAAGCTGCTGTATAACATTTGCCATTGTAAAAGTCTTACCGGAGCCAGTGACACCAAGCAATGTCTCAAACTGGTTACCCTCTTTAAACCCTTTTACTAACTTTTCTATAGCCTGCGGCTGGTCGCCTGTCGGCTTATATTTCGATACCAATTCAAAATGATCCATTATAGCTGCTCTCCTGTATGTTTGTATGTGGCATATAATTTGAATTCCATAATGCCCTCTCTGCCCTGAAATTTATAGTAAAATTGACTTCTATAAGCCAACTGATTGTTACTCTTACATACGCTGTAAATCCGAAATTGCCTCTAAAGTAACAATTTGGTCACTAAAAAAGGCAAAGCCAATATTTTCATAGTATGTACTTATATACTTAATCTTACTACAAAAAATTGACTTTGTCTATCCGCTTTCAGAACATTTGTTCCTTGTTATTTTTATATCGTTACTGCTCACACCTAACAGTGTGACCAACAACGATTACAGCCCATTTAAAATGCTTCTGTCAACATTTAACAAAAAAGACGTAGAACAAAATAATCATTGTCCTACGTCTTTATTTCAATTTACCATCTTATATTTATTTCACACGTCCGCAGCACTGTTTATATTTCTTACCGCTTCCGCATGGACATGGATCGTTCGGATAAATTTTTGCTGATGCACGTTTCTTTGGCGCATTCTGTGCACTTTCATCCTTGTTTGTTCCTGTCACTTTTGCAACCTGCTCACGCTCAACCTTCTGCTGTACCTGAACATGATATAGGAGTCTTACTGTGTCTTCCTGGATTGCAGAGATCATTTCATCGAACATATCAAATCCGGCCATCTTGTATTCTACAAGCGGATCTCTCTGTCCATATGCCTGAAGTCCGATTCCCTGACGAAGCTGTGTCATATCATCGATATGATCCATCCATTTTCTATCTATAACTTTAAGCAATACGACACGTTCTATCTCTCTGAACTGCTCCGGCTCTGGGAATTCAGTTTCTTTTGCTTCGTAAAGCATTACTGCTTTTTCTTTAAGATACTGCTTGAGTTCTTTTCCATTCTTTATAGATTCTATGTCCTCTTTTGTGATCGGATCAAGAGGTATCGTTGGAAGGATAAGTTCATTAAGCTCTGTAAGATTCCAGTCTGCTCTGTCTACTTCATCAGAAATACATGTATCTACAGCCTTTTCAACAAGCTCCTGGATCATCTTAAAGATCGCCTCACGCATGTTCTCGCCATTTAGCACTTTAAGTCGCTCACTATATATGATCTCTCTCTGATCATTATTGACCTGATCATATTCGAGAAGATTTTTACGGATTCCGAAGTTGTTTCCTTCAATCTTTTCCTGTGCTTTCTCGATTGCCGATGTAAGCATTTTGTGCTGGATCTGCTCACCTTCAGGTACTCCAAGTGCAGTAAACACGCTCATCAGTCTTTCTGAACCGAACAATCTCATCAGGTCATCCTCAAGTGAGATAAAGAACTGAGATTCTCCTGGATCTCCCTGACGTCCGGCACGTCCACGCAGCTGATTGTCGATACGTCTTGACTCATGTCTTTCTGTACCGATTATTTTAAGTCCTCCGGCTGCTTTTGCCTCGTCATCAAGCTTAATATCAGTTCCTCGACCAGCCATGTTTGTAGCGATCGTAACTGCTCCGTGCTGTCCCGCAAGTGCAACGATCTCTGCTTCCTGCTCATGGAACTTGGCATTGAGTACAGTATGTTTTATTCCTTCCCTTTTAAGCATTCCGCTTATAAGCTCAGATGTCTCGATCGTGATAGTTCCGACAAGTACAGGCTGTCCCTTTTCATGTGCTTCCTTGACAGATTCCACAACTGCTTTGAATTTTTCCTTTTTTGTCTTGTATACAGCATCCTGATGATCAATTCGTGCAACAGGTCTGTTTGTCGGTATCTCGACAACATCCATTCCGTAAATATCACGGAACTCTTTTTCCTCTGTGAGTGCGGTACCTGTCATACCCGCCTTCTTGTCAAATTTATTGAAGAAGTTCTGGAATGTGATAGTTGCAAGAGTTTTACTTTCTCTTTTAACCTTTACATGTTCCTTTGCTTCGATCGCCTGATGCAGTCCGTCAGAATAACGGCGTCCCGGCATGATACGTCCTGTAAACTCATCAACAATGAGAACCTCGTCATCTTTTACAACATAATCCTGATCCTTGAACATAAGATTATGTGCCCGCAGTGCAAGTATAATATTATGCTGGATTTCAAGGTTTTCCGGGTCTGCAAGGTTTTCTATATGGAAAAACTGCTCTACTTTATGAACACCTTCCTGTGTAAGGTTTACAACCTTGTCCTTTTCATTTACGATGAAATCTCCTGTTTCATCCTGAATAACACCCATGAGCGCATCCATCTTTGAATATTCAGGTACATCCTCTCCACGCTTCATCTGTGTGGCAAGAATATCACATGCCTCATAAAGACGTGTTGATTTTCCACTCTGTCCTGAAATAATGAGTGGTGTACGTGCCTCGTCGATAAGAACTGAATCGACCTCATCGATGATTGCATAGTGCAGCCCTCTCTGCACAAGCTGCTCTTTATAAATTACCATGTTATCTCTTAAGTAATCGAATCCAAGCTCGTTGTTTGTAACATATGTAATATCGCATCCATATGCCGCACGTCTTTCATCATTATCCATTCCACCGAGGACGATTCCAACCGTAAGTCCTAAGAACTCATGGACTTTTCCCATCCACTCGGCATCTCGTTTTGCAAGGTAATCGTTTACTGTTACGATGCATACACCTTTTTCCTCAAGTGCATTAAGATATGCCGGAAGTGTTGAAACAAGTGTTTTTCCTTCACCGGTACGCATCTCTGCGATACGTCCCTGATGTAATATGATTCCACCAATGATCTGTACTCTATAATGTTCCATTCCAAGAACACGTTTTGCAGCCTCACGTACTGTGGCATATGCCTCTGGAAGAATATCATCAAGTGTCTCCCCATCTGCCAAACGTTTCTTAAATTCCTTTGTTTTATCTTTCAGCTCATCGTCTGAAAGCTTTCCCATTGCTTCATGATATGATTCTACTTTATCTACAATAGGTTTGATTCTTTTAAGCTCCCTCTCGCTGTGGGTACCAAAGATTTTTTCAAATGCGCTCATAAATATCTCCTAATTCGTCAGATTAACCTTTATATTGTTCACACAATATTGCTATTTTAACACTTTCCTTATTTTTTCACAACAAAAAGCGGTAAATGTTTTGTAAACATACTATTAACATATATCCCAGGCATTTCAGAATACAGAAAATTCCGGTATACATGTATTAAAATCAGTGCATATATTTAAATGGCCGCATTTTTGTGATAAATTATATTTTAAGCACGAACGAAAAAGGAGATATAATATGTCATACATTTATAAAACTAAAGGAACATGTTCGACAGAAATCGAACTTGATCTCGATGGAAATATTGTACGCAACGTAAAATTTACAGGTGGATGTAACGGAAACTTACAAGCTATCCCTAAGCTTGTCGAGGGACTTACAGTAGAACAGGTCGAGGAGAAGATCGGCGGGATCAAATGTGGTTTCAAAAACACTTCATGCGGTGACCAGCTTGCTAAAGCATGCCGTGAAGCATATGAAGCTTCAAAAGCTTCCAAATAATCAAAAGTGTGCATGGTTTTCTGCCAATGCACACTTTTATTTTAAGAAAATCCTGCTTTCTTATTTTCCAAGGATTACGGGCTGAACCTGCTTTCCTTCAAGCACGCTCTCTATAGTGTCTATTATGAGTTTTTTCTCACACACAAGAGAATTTGGCTTTGTTATAAAGTCATCCTGACCAAATGGTACAAAAAATATATTTTTCATATTCATGAGTTTTCCTATATTTTTAAAATTTATTCCAAGTGCATCGTTTGTTGATATTCCTATTATGACGGGTCTTTGATTGCGCATATGCGCTTTTGCTGCAAGCAGAACAGGTGTATCTATTATACCATTTGCAAGCTTTGCCGCAGTATTACCTGTACACGGATATATCAGCATTACATCAAACATTTTTTCAGGTCCGACACGTTCTGCCTGCTGCAATGTTTTTATTCCATCCTCCCCGGTTATTTCTTTTATTTCTCCCATAAATTCACCGGCTTTTCCAAATCTGGTATTTAACATTTGTGCATTATATGAATATACAGGCACTACTTTTTTGCATTTTGCAGTAAGTGTCCTGGCTGTTTCCGTTGCTTTGCCAAAGCTGCAGAAAGAACCTGTAATTCCCATTCCTACCGTGCAATCTCCAATATCCATAGAGCATCCTCCATACCTTTTCTTTTTAAATACTCCAGAAAAATTCCGGCACTGGTTTTTGGACAATATATTCCGGGGAGCCCAAGTGCATGCACACAATTTATTCTATATCTCTTCGCTGCCTCAAAATCACAGCCTCCCGGTTTTGATGCAATATCTATCATAAGGGTATCTTTTAATAAAAGCCTGATTATATTTTCGTCAATAACCTGCGCTGGTACTGTGTTTATCAGAATCCTTGTATTAAAGCATGCCTTGGCAGCCTCGTCAAAGCCAACTGCCTCATATCCCTGCTGCCTTGCAGCTTCTCTTACTTCTTTTCTGCGTGCCATGACCATTACATCAGCCCCCAAAGCCTTGAATCTTGCGGCCAAAGCTCTTCCGCACCTTCCAAAACCACACACAAGGACTTTTGATCTTTCTATCGAATACAGACTTTTTTGAACTGCGATAGAGATGACCGCTTCCGCTGTCACAACGGCATTTTCCATTATGACCTGTTCATCCCTCATAAAGTCACCGCCTTTGTCAACCCCCGGGAAGCATTCCGGCATAACTCCGCCCCACACTGCGATATCATGTTTAATTATATTTTGTTTTAATTTTTCCATTTCATCATCCGATAGTCTCAGTTTCGAAAATGGTGTCGGAAATATAATGTTTCCGATTCTTGCATAATCTCTTATTTTATCTCCATGGCAGCTTTCCTTTTCGCCATTAAGCATATCCGCTAAATATTTTTGTCTCTGATCCGTAACATATATTATTGTGTCTTTTTGCATATGAAATCCCCTTCCATATATATTATTCGGAATGCTTTAAAACGTGTCTGGTTTTTGATACGCACGGATCATACCCATGTATAATAAACCCAGCCAGAAAGAGACACCCGGCAAATTTATGCATAGGCTTGGGTAAATAAAAAGCACCGCATCATCTGCGGTATTTTTTATCTATATTATATTAAATTATCTATTCCAGCCAGTCCAGCTGGAAAACACTGTTCTTAGAGACGTGTCTCAACAAATATGTCATAGATAGCCTTTATTGCATTATCAAAATCACTGTTGCTTACACCAATTATAATATTAAGCTCTGATGATCCCTGATCGATCATTCTTACATTGATGTTTGCATGAGCCAGCGCTGAAAAAATCCTTCCTGCTGTACCACGATTAGATTTCATTCCACGACCAACGACTGCGATAAGTGCAAGATCAGCCTCAAGATCTATGATATCCGGATGTGCAAGTCTTCTGATAGAGCTTATTACCTGCTGCTCTTTGCCCTCAAACTCTGCCTGATGGACAAATACAGTCATTGTGTCTATTCCAGAAGGCATATGTTCTATTGAAATTCCATTCTCTTCAAACGCCTGTAACGCCTTACGGCAGAATCCAACTTCTGAATTCATCTTATCCTTGTCAATATTTACAGCTACGAAACCTTTTTTACCGGCAATTCCTGTAATCGTATATTCCGGTTTCTGGCATGTGCTCTCAACAATGAGTGTTCCGTCTGCATCAGGATCATTTGTATTTTTGATATTGATAGGAATTCCGGCCTTTCTTACAGGGAATACTGCATCTTCATGAAGAACTGAAGCTCCCATATATGATAACTCACGAAGTTCTCTGTATGTAACAACTTTTATAGGCTCCGGATCATCTATGATCCTAGGATCAGCAACAAGACATCCTGATACATCTGTCCAGTTTTCATACATGCTTGCACGGCATGCTTTTGCAACTATCGAACCTGTGACATCAGATCCGCCTCTTGAAAAGGTTTTTACGCTTCCATCAGGATTTGAGCCATAGAATCCAGGTATTACCGCCTTAGGTGTTTTCTCGAGTTTCTTTGATAGTACCTTATCTGTCTTCTCAGCATCAAAATTTCCATCTTTGTCAAAGAAAATAACTGTGGCTGAATCTATAAATTCATATCCAAGATAATGTGCCATAATTATTCCGTTTAAGTACTCTCCACGTGATGCAGCATAATCCACACCAGCTTTTGCCTTGAAATTTTCCGCAATTGTGGTAAACTCTGAATCCAGCGCAAGCTTAAGATGAAGTCCATTGATTATTGAATCATATCTGTCTTTGATCTTCATAAGAAGGACTCTGAAATCCTCATCCTTTTCTGCCAGATCATAACATGCATAAAGCATATCAGTGACTTTTGTATCCTTTGAACTACGTTTACCCGGTGCACTTGGTACAACGTATTTTCTTGACTCATCACTCTTTATGATTTTTCCAACTTTCATGAACTGTTCTGCACTGGCAAGAGAACTTCCGCCAAACTTTACAACCTTTACCATCCTCGTCTGCTCCTCTGTTTATCTTTATAATGTGCCTCAGCACTGCTATAGTTTTGTATTATACAGCCTTAACATAAATTAAGTCAATGTGTTTAACTATATATTATTCTCATATTTACTATTCGCTTTACTGATAAAGCTATGTGTATGTATATCAAAACCTATTCCAGATACATAACATCCATCTTCATAACATCATTTTCCTTATCAAATGTAATAACACCATACGATGGAGCCTTCCCCCATGCCGGTGCTCCTATGCTCCCGGGATTAAACAGTGACACACCGTTATGCGTATCATAAAATACACTATGTGTATGTCCAAACAATGCTATATCAACTCCAATCTCCCTTGCATGACATTCCAGCGGAAGATATGTGATCTTAACGTTGTATGTATGTCCATGGCATATAAGTACCTTATAGCCATCTATGTTCAATATTTTTTCAGTTTTCCCGTCTGAATAATCACAGTTCCCCGGTACATTTGCAAATGTGATCTGCGGAAAACGATTATTTAACCTTACTGCATCTGTCACGCAATCCCCCAGATGTATTATCATATCAGGATTTTCCTTTTCAACTGCTGTAACCATATTCTCTACATTTCCGTGAGAATCACTCATGATCAATACTCTCTTCATCGTTATGCTCTCCTACATCATTGTTTGATTTATTTTATACTAATTTTATTAATTTATAGCAAAAAGACTCCTGTTTGTGGCCCCCTTGCCATAACAGAAGTCTTTCCTTCCCCTAAAAAGTATGTACACTTATTACTGACATCCCCTATGCCAGCCTCTTCCACTGCCTGCTGCATTTGTAATAAGAATAGAACATACAATTCTCCGCCTGTTCACAGCGATCCGGTGCACTTTCTATATTGCACTGGCAATTAACAATTGCATCTGCTTTTCCCTTACAAGCACCTTTGATCATAACATCATCTAACACTTCACCTGACATGATTCAATCATTCTCCTAACTAAATTTTGTTTAAAACCAAGAACGATTATACAATATGTTGTAGAGTAAAGCCATATGTCAATTCTAACAAAAGTTCATGCCTATTTAGGTATATTTTTTAACTTGACGAAACATGAATTATGTGTTCATCCCAGAAAACCAAGGATATCCTGATAATACCTGTCTCTTATTTCCTGCGATGCATTGTACAATTCATGTTTTGCTTCAGGGTAGAAAATTTTTTGTGTATTTTGTGTATTTTCCACAAAATAATCCTGTGCCTCATTTGAAACAAGCGTATCCTCTCCAGCCTGGCAAAGCAAAACAGGGATAGAGATCCTGTTTATATTATTCTTGATGTATTTTGTTGCATTAATGCTTGCATTCCCCCAGTTATATGTGGCTCCGTAGCTTCTGTAATGCACATCTGCCTCCCTGCAGCCATATATGTATTTATACCTCGGCTCTGACATTGCGCAGCTTCCCTCAAAATCATATATTCCATCATAAGTGCGCTGTCCGGGCATATACTTAAGCCCCCATTTAAGGATTTTTGATATTTTCATTATTATTTTTACCGCAGACATCGAAAAGCCCCCATACTGCATTTCTATCATAGGACTTGAAAGCACTGCTTTACAAAAATCAGCAGGATATTTTTCAAGGTACATAGCTGCTATCCCGCCTCCCATTGAATGGGCATACAGATACAGACTGTTTCCTTTTTCTTTTATGCGGACAACTTCCTCCACAAATTTATGCAGATCATCTACATATGTGTTAAAGTCATTTATCGTGACCATACCGCAATCACTGGTTTTTCCGTCCGAATACCCATGTCCCCTGTGCTCATTCATGTACACAGAGTATCCTGCCTCATACATCATATATATCAGTTCATAATATTTTGGTATAAATTCACAAAATCCGTGTGAAATCACGACAGCCTCTTTGGCATTTGGATTATTAATATATCCATAATGGATCTTTGCCCCGTCATCAGCCTTAAAATAGCCTTCCTCAAGGTTTATCCTCATGAGAGGAAGTATCCTGTTTTTCATCTGGCTCTCAAATTCTTTATCCAAAAAAGTAACACTCATATCCTTTTACATCCCCGGTAATTCATCTATAAGGTTTAAATTATATTTATCGGCAAGCTCAACTGCCTTTTTATAACATTCTACATTGGCAAGCTGTTTTGCGCAATGGGCATCAAGCCCTAAAATAACTTTATTTCCTATTTCTGCAGGTATCCTCCAGAATTTTTCTGTCGGATAATGCTTCTTCTCACTTATTCCAAGTATATTTATCTCAAGAGGTATATCCATCTCCTTAAGTGCCTTGCAAAGCCTCGTCATCTCCCAGTCATATACAGAATCAAGTCCCTGATAATTGATAAGATCCGGATGTGCAAGATATTTAAAATGCCCTGTTTTCATTCCTTCTATGACAGAGTCAGCATATTCCCTTATGCGGCTTTCGTCCTCCGTCGGTGTTCCTGTGTAGGGTCCTGTTTCCTCTGAATTTAGAAAATGCTGTCCCATAATAAGATAATCACATCCAAGTTTTCTGAACATTGCCATCTGTTTTTCATGAAATGCCGGTATATATTCTGCCTCAAATCCAACAAAAATTTTTATGTCATCCTTATATTCCTCTGCAAGTGTCCTGATTGTCGATACATATTCCGGAGCCTGCTCCATGGTCATCCTTATTCCTGACACATAGCCATCCGTAAACGGACAAGGTATGTGATCTGAGAAACCGAGTTTTTTTATACCCATCTTTATCGCTGTCTCGATATATTCACGCTCTGGATCGTATGCATGCCTGCATCTTACTGTATGTGTATGATAATTTGCTGTCAGAAAATCTCTCATTTTTTTCCTTTCTTTTTTAGGAAACTCTTTAAATTTTTTTAATTATTTTTATTAAATTTTTTTCCCTAAATACTGAAATTTTAACATTTTTTGGCACATTATACAAATACAATCGAGAAACTAGTATATTTTTCCTACGTTCGGGTTGAAAGCAGGGAACTAACAGTATATAATCAGTTTATACCTATTATAATTTATTTACATAATGCTAAGGAGGAAAGTTTATGCTATTTCAAATTAATTCAATGCATCAGATAATTGGCTGGATACTTGTGTTTGCCGGTCTTGTTATCTGCAATGAAATTGCAAGACGCACTAAGATGGGTGGAATCTTCTTCTTCCTCATCCTTCCTGCTGTTCTTACGATTTACTTTATCGCAATTGCTATCGGTGCAGCAAGTGGTGCTGACTGGGCAGTTAAAAACGATACATACCTTTACATGAATGGTTGGTTCCATTACGCAAAGCTTTACGCTGCAACAGCCGGATGTATCGGTTTCATGATGATCAAATATGGCTGGGGCATCGGCAAAAAAGACTGGTTCAAGCCTTTCCCATTCATCATCGTTGCAATAAACATCTTAATAGCAGTCGGATCTGATTTCGAGTCAGCTATAAAAGGTGCAAACGCTGTCGGTGGATGGTGGAAATCTACTGAGGACGTATGGTTAAATGGCGGATGGTGGAACTGGGTAAATGGTATCGCCGGTATCTTAAACATCTTCTGTATGACAGGATGGTGGGGAATCTACCACTCAAAAGACAAAAACAAACAGGATATGTTATGGCCTGATATGACTGTATGGTTTATCGTAGCATACGATCTTTGGAACTTTACTTACACATATAATAACCTTCCAACACATACATGGTATTGTGGTCTTGCTCTTCTGCTTGCACCTACATTCGCCAATGCGCTTTGGAACAAAGGCGGCTGGATCCAGAACCGTGCAAACACACTTGCTTTATGGTGTATGTTCGCCCAGGTCTTCCCTCTTTTCCAGATCGGTACAAAATACTCCGTTCTTCCTGTACTCTACAAGAATATTGAGGCTAAGACGGGTATGGATCTTGCAAAAATGACAGATCTTGGAAATGCTGTTGCAAACACAAATGTTCAGGGATTCATATCTATACTTGCACTTGCAGCAAACGTTATCTGCCTTGCAGTTATCATCAAACGTTCTATTGAGCAGAAAAAGAATCCTTACAAAGAGGATATCTGGACAGGAACAAGAGATTATGAGGAGGCTATGGCAAGAGCCGACCGATAAAATAGTCGTCTGGTAGTTTTTACCTAGATTTTATGCGGTTTTCATGCATTTTAAAAAACACAACATAAACATCAGTTTATGTTGTGTTTTTTTTATATTATGTTATAATTTTACGGGATTGTTTTTTTGCAATCCCTATTATTATTTTAATTCATGCGGGAGGCATTAACATGTTCGAAAAAGAAGATGTCCCATCAACTCAAGGACTTAAGATAATTATCATAGGATGCGGAAAAGTAGGACGCACTCTTGTAGAGCAGCTTAGTCAGGAGGGACATGATATAACTATCATCGACAAAAACAGGGAAAGAATCTCACAGCTGGCTAACTTATATGATGTCATGGGGCTTGTTGGAAATGGTGCAAGCTATAACATCCAGAAAGAAGCCGGCATAGGAAACGCTGATCTTATCATAGCAGTTACAGGTTCTGATGAATTAAATCTTCTGTGCTGCACTATAGCGACCCAGGTCGGTAATTGCGCAGCCATTGCAAGGGTCCGCACTCCTGATTACAGTCAGGAAGCCGACTACTTACGGGAAAAGCTTGGTCTTGCACTGATCATAAATCCTGAATACGAAGCTGCACGCGATATGGCACGGATTCTTTATCTCCCGTCATCATTAGAGGTTACCGGATTTGCACATGGACAGGCAGAGCTTATAAAATATGCTATTCCTGAAAACAGTCCGATGGATGGCATTGCCATCAAAGATTTAGGCCACAAGTTAAAAGCCAATATCCTCATCGGTGCTATCGAAAGAGATAATGACGTATTTATTCCTTCAGGTGATTTTATATTAAAAAAGGGTGATAAGCTTTCATTTGTCGGCGCACACAAGCAGGCAAAAGAATTTTTCAGCCACCTTGGATTAAACAGCCACAGCGTTAAAAACACTATGATAATAGGCGGTGGAAAAGCAGCCTACTATCTTGCAAAGGAACTTCTTTCGCGCGGCATCAGGGTCAAGATTATCGAAAATGATTTTAACCGCTGCGAAGAACTCAGCATCCTTCTCCCTGAAGCCATAATAATAAACGGAGACGCAACGGATCAGACTCTTCTTCGCGAAGAAGGCATCGAAACAACTCAATCCTTTGTCCCGCTTACAGGTATAGACGAAGAAAATATAATGCTCACATTATATGCCAAGCAGGTATCAAATGCAAAAGTCATAACAAAAATAAACCGTATAACATTTACAAACGTTATAAACAGTCTTGATCTCGGAAGTGTTATCTATCCAAAATACATCACCTCCGAAGCGATCATAGCTTATGTCCGTGCAAAAAAAGCATCTATGCACAGCAACATTGAAACTCTGTACCATATGTATGATTCAAGGGTTGAGGCTATAGAATTTTTTGTTTCAGAAAAATCTGCTGTTACAGATGTCCCTTTAAAGGATCTTACGCTTAAGGACAATCTGTTATTATGCTTCATAAACAGAAACGGCAGGATCATTATCCCAAGTGGTAATGATTCCATACAAAAAAACGATACAGTCATGATAATAACAAAGCATACCGGATTCAACCAGATCCAGGATATTTTAAAATAATGGAGGCGCACAATGAATACTTCAATAATTAGATATATCCTTGGCAGTGTTTTAAAGCTCGAGGGAGTGCTTCTTCTCCTTCCATGCATAGTTGCAGGTATTTACAGTGAAAAAAGCGGTATATATTTTTTACTGGCAGGACTTTTATCTATTGCAATAGGCTTTATTTTTTCGGCAAGAAAGCCCAAAAATTTTACACTCTATCTTAAAGAAGGCTGTATAGCTACTTCGCTAAGCTGGGTAATACTCAGTATTTTCGGTGCACTTCCGTTCTTCTGGTCAGGTGAGATCCCTTCATTTACGGATGCACTTTTTGAAACGATATCCGGCTTTACAACAACCGGAGCCAGCATTTTATCCGATGTAGAAGCGTTATCTAAATGTATGCTTTTCTGGCGGAGCTTTACACACTGGATAGGCGGAATGGGAGTCCTTGTATTCCTTCTTGCGATAATCCCGTTAAGCGGTGGAAGCAACATTAATCTAATGCGCGCCGAAAGCCCCGGGCCTTCTGTCGGAAAGCTCGTTCCAAAGATAAGACATACTGCAAGAATACTTTATATCATATATTTTGGTCTTACAGTAATTGAGATAATCTTTCTTATATTCGGTAAAATGCCGCTGTTTGATGCAATAGCCACAGCACTCGGAACTGCCGGAACAGGTGGTTTTGGAATAAAAAATGATAGTATGGCAGGCTATTCCGTATATATCCAATGGGTTGTGACTATTTTTATGATCTTGTTCGGAGTAAATTTCAATGCATACTACCTTGCTTTTTTTGGAAGCTTAAAAGAAGCATTACATGTCGAGGAGGTCAGGCATTATTTCCTTATAATCCTTGCTTCTGTCGTCATCATCAGTATAAATATCGTACACATGTGTTCAGGCATTTTCGATGCCGTCACAAAAGCAGCCTTTCAGGTAGGTTCTATTATTACAACAACCGGTTTTTCGACAACCGATTTTGATAAATGGCCGGAGTTTTCAAAGGGGATATTAACTCTGCTCATGTTTATAGGTGCCTGTGCAGGAAGTACAGGTGGAGGTATAAAAGTTTCACGATGTGTTATAGCAGTAAAATCCATATTTAAAGAGCTTACGAGCTATATCCATCCAAAAAGTGTCAAAAAGATCACTTTCGAGCACAAACCTGTCGATCACGATGTGATCCGCTCGATCAATGTGTATTTTATGACATTTATAGTTGTTTTTGTTGCATCGACTCTTATCGTATCCATTGAAGGGTACGACTTTTCAACGAACTTTACAGCCGTTGCCGCAACTATAAACAATATAGGGCCAGGTCTTTCCCATGTCGGTCCTGTGCAGAACTTTGGATTTTTTAATAATATATCAAAGTATGTTCTGATGTTTGACATGCTGGCTGGACGATTGGAGCTGTTTCCACTGCTCATACTCTTCCACCCGTCAATATGGAAAGATTTTTTTATACAAGCTGATAAACGTGTTAAAGAAAGGAGAATTTAAATGTTTGCATGTAAAAACTGCGGTGGAAATGTTAAATATGACATAGCTTCCGGCCAGCTTGCATGCGAGTATTGTCACAGCCTTTTTGACCCTTATGCGTATGAGGATAAAACCTCAGACGCTGAGGTCAGCAAGGATTTTGATGCTACTATATTTACCTGCCCACAGTGTGGCGGCGAAATTATAAGCACCGATAATACCGCAGCTGGTTTCTGTAGTTTCTGCGGAGCTTCCACAGTCCTCTACAGTCGTATTTCCAAAGAACACCGGCCTGATTACATCATTCCATTCCAAAAAACAAAAGATGACTGTAAACAGGCTTATTCACGTCTTATGGCAAAAGCCATATTCGCTCCATCCGAGCTTAAGGATCCCAAAAAAATCGACAGCTTCAGAGGTATATATATGCCATATTGGACATATTATGTAACCTCGGACGGATCACTTAATATTCCTGCGACCAAGTCACAGCGCCGCGGAGACTATATAATCACAGACCATTTTAATCTCACTGGTACATTAGACTCATATTATAAGGGATTATCATATGATGCCTCCTCATCCTTTGATGACAGCATAAGTGAAAGCCTTGCACCTTATGATGTAAAAGGCATGAAAGAGTTTACTCCGGCATATTTAAGCGGATTCTACGGTGATACTGCCGATGTTGACTCTGCTGTATACAAGCCTGATGCTGAAGGAACCGCTTTTACAAGCACTGTTGATTCCATCAACAAAGTGCCTACTTTCCGTGGCTATAACATTAAAAAGGGTTCACAGACCCCACAATCCCTCAACACTACAACTAAAGAGATAAATTATTCTCTTTTCCCTGTATGGTTTATGTCTTACAGAAATAATGACAGGGTGGCATATGCCACAGTAAACGGGCAGACCGGTAAGGTTGTTGCCGATATTCCTATTTCCTTTAAGAAATTTCTGGCCGGTTCGTTTATAACTGCCATTCCGATTTTCATACTGCTTTGTTTTATTTCCGTACTGACACCCGGAAGGACAATGCTCCTTGTCGGATTTCTTTCTATTGCGGTCAATTTTATTTATTCGCGTGAGCTTGCCTCAGTGGCCTTAAAAGAGTCCGGCGAAGATGACCTTGGCAAGCTGTCAAAGCAATCAACAGCTTCCGGTCAGGAATCTGGCCGCATATCAGTAATGAAAGCTTCAAGAGAGCTAAAGAGAAAGACTAATACTGTGCCACTTGGTGTAGGTATCATAATCGTTTATTGCGTACTTCTTGCATTCTGCTTTTTCGGAAATGCACTCTCCGGCTCAGGTAATGCTGACGGAAGCCGCATAGCATGGTTTTTTGTCACAGCATTTGCTATGTTTTACGGAATACAGGCATTTGCCAAATTTGATAAGCTGCCCGGACACAAAGGATTATTCGGATTGGTATTTAACATGATATCGCTCATTTACGGCACTGCTATTGCGATGATACAGCCAATAATGGACTACTGGTATTATTCAGCTGCGCTTCTCATAATCGTTGCTCTTTTTGTCACTTTATGGGATTGCGTAAATGCCTACAATGTGTTATCCACAAGAAAACTTCCTCAATTTTCATACACAGGAGGTGATGATCGTGCGTAAATTTACTCTATCAGCTGCTGCGGCACTCACCAGTATGCTTACAATTTTAACATGTCCAGCATATACATATGCCTCTTCTGATCATGATTTCGCGGATAAAAATACAGACACCGGCTATCAGCTTATAATTGATGATGAAGCAGATTTTCTGACATCTGACGAGGAAGAAAGCCTTTCTGAGGTTATGTATGAAACAGCCGGATATTGCAATGCAATGGTTGTGACAACAACTTACCACACATTTTCAAGCACTGAAGATTTTGCAGTTTCAACATACGAAAACTATTTCGGAAAAAATTCTTCCGGTATCGTGTTTGTTATCGACCGTGATCTAAACGAAATATATCTTGCTTCCGAGGGTGATGCCAGAAAGAAGATCACGGACTCCAAGTGTGATGTAATATGTGATAATACATATGTTTATGCAACAAAAGATCACGGATATGATTATTACACCTGTGCCGTAGAAACATTTGACCAGATAAATACGTCTCTCGCAGGTGGCAGAATTGCCCAGCCAATGAAATATGTTTCAAACATTTTCCTTGCCGTGGCTCTTGGCATGTTTGTATGTTTTATATACACACTTTTTGTTTCAAAATCAAGGCGCCCTTCAAGACGTGAGCTCTTAAGTGGAAGCTTTACTAAAGTCGATGTGCAAAATCCTAATGCACAATTTATGTATCAGGATAAAAAATACAGTCCACAAAGTTCCGGCAGCTCCGGTGGACATAGCGGAGGTCACAGTAGTGGTGGACACAGCGGTGGCGGACATAGTGGCGGCGGACATCATATTTAAAAGACCAATAGCATTTTAATCAGAGAAAATGGCAGGTACAAGTACGAACCTGCCATTTTTTATGCCATTAAGCTATACTAAACCGTACCTGATACAACAAGAGTACTTGTTCCCGGAACGATAGTCCATTCCCCTGTCTGGGCATTTTGCGTGTACGTTGCCGCAGGAACCGTTATTGCTCCCGCTGTTGTGGCAAATACGCCGGTTGTTTCATCATAACTATAGTTAGTCTGTGCCCACGCCGCATTATTATAGGTCACAGAAAGATTTGCCAGACGTGGATTAAATGTATCTGTAAGTGTGACAAGATCTGCCGCATCAGCTGGTGCGTTTCCAGTATTCTGTATAAGAAAAGTATACGTCAGTGTTCCATTTTCTGATACCGGCACAGGGCTTATCGACTTTGTTATATTAAGTGCAGGAGCATCCGCAACAGCGATCGATGCACTTGCTGTAAGATCCGTTGTTCCCACACCACTGATAGTTGCAGTGTTGTTTATAGAAGAGCCTGCTGCAAGCGGAGCAAAATTATTTGCAGTTGTCTCATATACGATCGTTGCGTTTCCTTTTGCCGGAACCGATATCCCTGTTACTGTAAGCGGCTGTGTGACTGTCACTGCCGGTGTAGTCTGTAATACCCCATTTGTATAATATTTTATTGTATTTGCGCTGAAACTAAGCGGATATACCGTAACAGCCGGCTCCCCCACCTGATATGCTCCGAGATTATCAGAAAGTGTAAGTCCTGTATATGCTGTATCTCCTGTATTCACAAGGTTTACTATATAAGTTATCGTATCACCGTTTGTGTAATCCGGATTCAATACCGTTTTTTCTGCTGATAAAACAGATACAAGTTCTCCGACAGCCACATTGGAGCTTGCAGTTGAATTATTATATGAAAGCTGGGCCTGATTAGTAAATGTTGCCATATATTATTCCTTTAACTGTCCGGTTTAAATATCAGCCTGACAGTTGTTATTTCCTTTATTTTTTCTTCAATAATATTTTATGTCCTTTCTGCAAAAAAGTTACTGATTCGTACTATTGGCTTATTGATTTTTTTTTATAAATTATATAATATATAGCTGATAAAATAACAAAGCAGGGACAAGCAGGGACATATTCAGATGGCACGTAGAAAATACATGAGAACAAGACAATTAAAGCCTGGAATGAAAATAGACCAGGTTATAGAAGACCGCATGGGACGAAACCTCGTAGTGTGCGGTTCAATACTGGATGATTATATAATAGAATCGCTTCTAAAGCTTGGAATAATGTCCGTATATATTCAGGATGGTGGTGATACACCAGAAGACAATATCCTCTCCTCTGCTGCTGCCCAAAAGGTCGAACAGCTGCGTACAAGTGATCCTTCAAAGGTCACATTGTCAGACAGCGTTAAAAAACGTGTTTCCGAAGGCATCCAGTTTGTATACAATAATACCGGATCGGACAAATTTGTTGAGGCTGCTGATTCTATTACAGAAGATCTCATGCACGCAATAACCCAGAACAATGCCATAGCCATTGATATAAGCTCCTTAAAGACAAGCGATGAGTATACATTTAAACACAGTGTTGATGTTGCTACGATATCCATGATCCTCGCCAAGCATCTTAATATGTCAAAACAGGAAATATATGAAATAGGGATAACCGGTCTGCTGCACGATATCGGCAAGACACAGATACCTCCTGATATTTTAAACAAGCCGGGACAGCTTGACGATGCAGAATTTGATATCATGAAACGCCACGCATTATACGGCTACAGAATGTTAAATTCCCGCAATGAATTTAATAACGCTATATGCCTTGGGGTATTGCAGCACCATGAAAAAGTAAATGGAGCCGGATATCCTCTGGGCTTTGAAAGCAATCAGATATGCCCTTATGCAAAGATTTTATCTGTTGCTGATATATATGATGCCCTTGTAACAGAACGTCCTTATAAGGCCGCATATACGCAGCGTGAAGCTGTTGAGATGATAATGTCGATGACAGGTGAGCTGGACATAACTGCCATGAAAGCTTTTCTGGAAAGCATGATACTTTATCCTGTCGATTCCATTGTGGAATTAAGCAATGGTGAGAAAGCCCGTGTAGTAAAAAACAATTTTCATTATATACTGCGCCCTACAGTCGTAGGAATAAAATCAGGAAAAGTATATGATCTCAGCAAAGATTTAAATTGTGCCAATATTATAATAAACAATTAACTCCGGTTTTTATCCAAAACCGGAGTTAATTTTAAATTTCGTCATATTGATATATAGTGGCACAGTAGCCTTCTGTTTTCTTGCTTGTATACATAGCTGTATCTGCCTCCTTATACAGCTGGTCAAAGCTTATCTCCTCTCCATCATAGCAAAATGATGCACCGAGACTTATATATATTTTTTTATTGTCCATCTCAGGTATATTTATCTGCTCAAGCTTTGAAAAAACTCTATTTACAAACGCATCTGCCTGCTTTTTTTCAAACAGCCCCGGTATATACTGGGCAAACTCATCCCCTCCAAGTCTCATTACTACATCATTTTCACGGCATGACTCCTGAAGTGCATCTGCCACCGCAATTATAACCTTATCTCCCACTGCATGTCCATAAGTGTCATTTACAAGTTTAAATTTATCGCAATCAAGCAGGCATAAAAGACCTCCCACATGCTCTTCCAGCAATTTTGTTATTTTATGCTCCCCGCTTCCACGATTACATATCCCGGTCATAAGATCAGTCTCAGACAAATATAAAAGCATATTTTCACGGCGCTTTTCCTCGTCTATAACTTCCACACAATAAAGGACATGGCAAAGCTTTCCCTCTGCATCCTCGTCCACCTTTATAAAACGTTCCCTGCACCAGCCTGATATGCTTCCAACAAACTCATGTGCTATAGTATCTTTTCCATCCATTCTTTCCTGGAGTGTATCAAGCTTTATAAAATCGAACACGCTGTCCTTATATTTGTCAACACACAGTATATTCATAATATGCATCATATGATCTTCAAAGTCAGTATCATACAATTCTCTTGTAATCGTATCTACATGTCTGGCTGCTTTTATGACTTTATGGCTTCCATTTTTCACATTTACGAGATGCATCGACAGATATATCTGTGCCAGTGCAGAGTAACTGCTTATCTTTGCCTGTTCATTAGATCTGACAAATGAGTTTCTGAGCTTAAGCAATGAAATAAGAAGTGTTCCTATCATGTCTAAAAAAATGGATAATCCCTTATAATCCACTTCCGGCGGATTGTCAACACCAAAAAAGCCCTTTATCTCATCCTTATACCGAAGCGGACTTACCGCAATATTGTGTATGTTTTGTCCTTTAAGCAGTTCATAAGAAGACATGTGTTTTTCTTTTATATCTTCAATATCATTTACTATGATACTTTCTCCCCTGTCGAAGTGTTCGTACCACCAGTCAATAATATCCATATTAACTGCCTGAAGCTTGTGGATCTGCGGTTCTATGCCATTTCTGCACCATTCGTATGTATTTTTTGTCATCCCATCCTTATCTTCAAAAATATATATACGATCCGATCCTATATGTTTTCCAAAAAAACGTATGAATTCATTTATCTCATCTTCCGGCATATCATAATTTAATGCTGATCGAAGTGCTTCATTTATTATAAGTTCATATTTCATTATTGTTTTCATATATTCACCACCCATTAACATACGAATACTTGTTACTTTTATACTATAATACTCCTCATTTTAAATATCTTCAAACACATTTTTATAAAAATAAAAAAAAACATCGCTAATGCGATGTTTTTAGCAGTCCGTACGGGAATCGAACCCGTGTTTCCGCCGTGAGAGGGCGGCGTCTTAACCGCTTGACCAACGAACCGTGTATTATAATATCATGGTCCATATAATAATGCAAGCTTTTTTTTGATTTTTTTTATTTTATTTTTTATTTTTTCTGGAAAGCTTATTTTTAAGGCTTTCTGAGAATTCCTCAAGATATCTTTTTTCAATCTTTGGATTTCTAAATCCCTGCGCTCTTGCAAGTGCAGACTTCTTTAATGTTCCCATTGAATCAATGGCTCTCTCCGTACTTGCCTTGATGCTTCTTTTTCTGTCCTCAAATGACATTCCCGATTTTAGGCGTTCCTCGATCGATAATCCTTCACGCTTTCTCTCCTGTACTTTCTCATCAGCCTCACGTTTCTTCTCCTGGACCTCATTCACAAACTCACTCATGTAGTTATTAAAACTGTTTTGTACGTTTATTATAGTTCTGCTGAAGTCAGTAAGCGCTGAAACAGTTATAGCTGTATCGACTGCAACAAGTCCCATAAATATCAGAGAAAATAGTTCATACATTATAGGGGAGATCCAGCCTGTTATAAATTTAGTAAAAGGTGCGATCCCATATACTACCAGAAGCCCGGCCAGCCCAAAGCACACTGAATACGGAAAACATACCCTTCCGTTTATATTGAGCGGCATTTCACTGTAATCCCACCAGTATGCATGAAATAATTTTTCCAATGTCCATGATGTGCCATACTCAAGGACAATGCTTCCGAAAAAAGCCACAATGAATATCTGCCACCATGTAAATGCCGTATCAGTATGTATGCTTATCACATCGGCTATTGCAGTTATCCCTACTCCGCCAGCCCCATAGATCGGGCATAATGGTCCATATAAAAACCCCCTGTTTTCCCACCTTTTTGATTTTATCGTGCAGTATATGCTCTCATATATCCAGCCAAAGAAGCTGAATATGACAAAATACACGAAATACCTTGATATCCACATTTTACACCTCATCCAGATAGACATCGTACCATTTTATACACTCATCTGTCCATTTCTTACATATTTCCTCATAGCTTTCTTTTAATTTATTATATTCGATTTTGATTAAGGTGTCATCATAATTATCCATGCCCTGGCTCTCATCATATGTACCTGCCTGCATAAGCTGTTCACAAGCGAGAGCATATCCTGCTTCATCCAGTTTTTTCCGGGCACCTTCTGCCTTATCCGCAAGCTTTAAAACCGGCTCCGCTGCAAGTCCGAGCTTCCATTCCAGATACGCCTCTTCTGTTGAGAGCTGCCTTGTCTGGTGTCTCTCAGGTTTTGGAACCGCCGCAAGTGCTTCTACCATAGCCTGATCTTTTGCCTGCATAAGTGCCGGAAGATTTCCATCTTGCGATGCCTTAAGTCTTGAAACATAATGATCGTAACCAAATGGATAGTACATTACGGAATCCTTTTCAAATACGAGTATGGCATCCGCAACCTGTTTTATAAAATATCTGTCATGCGATACAAACAGCATTGTTCCCCCATATTTTTTAAAGGCTGACTCTAAAGTCTCCTTCGCCGGAATGTCCATATGATTAGTCGGTTCGTCCAGTATTAAAAGATTTGGCCTTCCGCATAAAAGTTCAGCCAGAATAAGTCTTGATTTTTCTCCACCCGACAGCGAATTAATACGTTTTGATGCATTCGCACCTCCAAAAAGATACATTCCAAGTGTCCTTCGCAAATCCTTTTCATTTAAAGCCGGAAAAATCTCATGGAAATGATCCCTGACTGTTTTTTCGCTGTCTATAAGTGCACTCTGCTGGTCAAAATAACCTAAAAGCAGATTATTTCCAAGCTGGCTTATCCCCTTTACTGGTGGTATCATTCCCGCCACAGTCTTTAAAAATGTTGATTTTCCTATTCCATTATCACCGATAACAGCAATCTTTTGTCCACGTCTTATACGAAGTGAAAGCTCAAGCAGCGCTTTTCCGTCATACCCTATCTTTAATTCTTTCGCTTCATATACCCATTTTCCACCCGGAAACTGTGGATCAATGTTTTCTGTAAATATATGTGCTTCGTCCTCCACAGGCTTTTCTATACGCTGCATCCGTGAAAGCATAGTCTTTCTTGATCTGGCAAATGCAGCCTTCTTCGGCTTATGTTTGAACTTTTCAATAAGCTCCTGCGTATGGGCGATTTCTTCCTGCTGACGTTCATATGCTTTGCGCTGTATCTGCATGTTTTTAAGCTTCTGCGCACGATACTGCGTGTAATTCCCGGCATATCTGTGCAGTGTGCCATTTTCAAGCTCATACACTGCTGTGGAAACCTTATCCAGAAATGCCCTGTCATGTGAAACCATTACAACTGCTTTTGGATAATTTATCAGATAATCCTCAAGCCATTCAACCGTTTTCATATCAAGATGATTAGTCGGCTCATCAAGAAGTAACAGATCAGGTTTTTCAAGAAGCAGCTTTATAAGCGATATCTTCGTCTGCTCTCCTCCTGAAAAACTGCCAAATTTACGCTGTTTTTCATCTTTTGCAAAACCAAATCCTGTAAAAAGGCGGTCGTACTCCATCTCATAATCAAATCTGCCTTTCGAATAAGTATCCCTGTCCGGACAACTCTCAAGCAGAATCTCTTCTATCGTTTTATCCTGATCTGACTTATCGGCCTGTCTTAACATTCCTATCGTGATATTTCTTGATGTCATGATCCCGGCATTGTTTCTGATATCTTTGTTTCCGTTATCTTTGTTTCTGATATTTTTCTTTTTGTTATTATTGTTTTTTCCGGCAGCTTTGACATAGCTTTCACTGCGCCGGCTGCCATTTCCTCTGCGGTCGTCCCTGTCAAGAGTCAGTTCTCCTGCCAGAAGCTTAAGAAGTGTGGTCTTTCCTGCTCCGTTTTTGCCGACAACAGCCAGCTTTTCTTTTTCTTTTATATAAAAATCAATATGGGACAGAATCGTATGGCCTCCTGCCGAAACTGTCCCATCTTTAATCTGGTATAACATATTTTACCTCTATTTTAAGTCCTTAAGGCTCTCGAGAAGTTCAAGATCCGACTGTAAGACCCTGATATTTGATGTAACAGGCTCCTGTCCCGGCTTAGTAACTGTAATCTCTATAACAGAATCTGCCGGGATGCCGCTGCCGAATGCATACTGTAAAAATGATATAAACTTTGGGTGGTTTGCCGTAAATGTATTTTTTGCTTTCATCATTTTCATTATGCTTGCTGGGTTCATGTATTTTCTCCAATCTTATCTATATGATATCTCTTTCGACGCACATATCTTTACGTTCGTTATATTATACCATGAATCAATTCTATAATCTATCATTTTAGAATTATTTACGTTATTTAATCACGCTGTGCTTTGTGCCTCTTTTTAGCCTGATACATGAGATCATCTGCTTGATTTATGTAATCATCAAGTGATCTGCTATTGTCAACGGCAATTACAAAACCGCTGCTTGCCTCTATGCCAAATGGAAATTTCTTAGCTGATGTCATGTCTTTTAAAGTCTTGTGAAAACTTTTCTCCATATTCTTTGCCTTTTGCTCATTGCAATCCGGGATAAGCACTACAAATTCATCTCCTCCATATCTCATGGCAACGGCTTCATGCGGGAAACTTCTCTTTATTGCATCTGCTACACCTTCGATTACGACATTTCCCATATCATGTCCATATTTATCATTGACCATTTTCAAATGATCTGCATCAAAAAACATAATTGCAAGCGGCTTATTCTCATCAATACAGCTATTGTAAAGTGGTATTGCAAGCTGATTATAAGCCATACGATTGTACAGTCCGGTAAAGGAATCCTGTATATATAATATTGAAAGCTTCTGATTAGCTTTTTCTAACTCAATTTTACCATAAAAATATTCAAGTGATTTTGAAAATGATGCAATTATCTCATATAGGAACTGGTTTTCAAACATATAATCGCAGTTTACCAGCACAAAATATCCTATCTCCCTCTCCCTTATGTGAAGAGGTACAAAAACTCTTATATCTCCTTTTTTCCTGTTCCAAAGCTTAGGAACCATATCCTCCACGTTCATTTGAACATCCGTGTGTATTTTACCATCCTTGAATGCAATGACAGCTTCCATCTCAGGCGGATATCCTTCTACACGCTGCTCTTCCTCTATCTCATCCATAACCCCACAATTCTGTGCATTGACTATGTCCCTGTTCATCATAAGATACATTTCTTTACACCTTAATGCATCGAAACATTTTACCAGTTGCTCTCCCATTTTCTCATATGACTCACATTCAACCAGTTTACGGTTCATTACCATAGTCTCATTGTACAAATCAATCTGTCTTACCTCTGAGAAGATCCGTTCTTTTATATAATCGCTTCTATGCTTATGTTTTATGTTATTACAGCCGCAGCTTTCCTGAAACACCGGTTTGGCTTTGGAATATACTATTTTCTGTACATTTTCTCCATTCCATATCCTGTGCAGCACTCCCATTGCCTGATATGCAACATCCATCCTGCTATAGCTGATTGTAGTGATACGTGGTTCAAAATATGAAGCCTTATCAAAATCATCAAAACCTGTTATACAGAAGTCGTCAGGTACTCTGTATCCGGCTTCAAAAGCTCTCTGGCAAAGTCCGACCGCAATATTTTCATTGGCACATACAAATGCATCAGGTATCATACCGATACTATTAAAATGATCAAACGCATTTATACCTGTATATACTTCATAATTTTGCTGAAAAATCCTTTTTTGCTCCAGTTTTATTCCGTATTCACGCAGCACATCTTCATATGCACGCTGTCTGGATTTATTTTCATAGCTTGAAGCCGGACCACCAACATAATTAATCTTCCTGCATCCATGTCTTACTATAAGGTGTTCTACTACTTCACGCATCGAACCATAATTATCAATAACTGCACTGTATAGTCCCGGAATTGTCTCAAGGAGAGAAACCGCAGGGACATCTGACTCTATCACTTTCCTTACAATGCGGTCATATTGATCTTTCATAATCGTGTTTGTAATCTCAAGTATTATGCCATCATATTTTTTTAAATCCGGCAATTCTATTATGTTATATTCACCTATATTGTGTTTATCATCCATATTAAAATTGCCAAAAATTTGGAAAATATCTATTTCAACATCAAGATTTTGTTCCTGTATATAATCCTTGCATCCCAAAATCCATGAATAATTAACATATCTTTTCCATGCATCTGCTATAATTGCTATCCTCTTCATACCCCGCTCTGCCTTTCAACAGCCTTTAATTATTGAAGTGCTCTGCCTGCGCATTAAGCATATCAGCTACCTTCTTATTCTGTGCTACCTGCTTTGAAATAGTATTTATATCGTTTGAAAGTTCCAGGGTGTTGGATGCCGCAAGGTTGATACCATCGTAGCCTTCTTTTACCACATTCGTAATATTGCTGATATAGTCCATAATGTGCTCCGTGCTCTGCTTGAGCTCAAACGACATCTTATTGAAATTACCTACAATATCATTTATATGCACTGCATCGTTATTGTACTGTTCTCCTGCTTTGACAAAATTATCATAATCCGGCAGGATATTTGACTGGATATATTCGGCAAGTTCTGCTGCATTATTTATAAGCTCCTGAACCGTTTCTATAACTGTATTGTTGATGTTTTGTATATTTACAGCTGCCTGTCTGCTGGACTCAGAAAGCTGTCCTATTTCAGATGCCACCACAGCGAAGCCTTTTCCTGCTTCACCGGCTCTTGCAGCCTCAATTGAAGCATTGAGGGCAAGCAGATTAGTCTGTCCTGCTATACTCAGGATATCATTCGTCAGCTCACTTACCTTTTCCACCTGCTTGCTGTCCTCGATTGTCTGTTGAAGCTTTGCAATGATTTCTGAAGCAACTTTACCGGTATTTTCCTTATTGGAAACAGCTTCTTTTTTAAGCTCCTGGGCATTCTTATCCATTGTATCAGAATACTCTAACAGCCCATTTGAGTTTTCGGCAAGCTCCTGCGCCTTATTCTCTATTTCCTGCATATCGTCTGTAATGCCTGAAATAGTCTCTGTAACCGACTCCATGGAAGCAGATAATTCTTCCATGGCTGATGATATATCATTGGAATTGTCATTAGAAAGACACACCTTATTGTCCACTTCGAGAATAACCCTGTTCATCTCTGCTGCACTATCTGTAATGCTTGTCATGATATCCTGCAATGTATTGATAAAGGCATTTACGTTCCTTCCAACACTTCCTATCTCATCGCCACCTGTAACCTCAAGTCTCATAGAAAGATCACCCTTATTTGCCTTGATATCATCGACCATTTTCTGCATTTTTCTGCTGATATACTGCATAGGTGCCACAATGCTTCTGAAACATGTGATAAGTGCAAATGCAATAACAAGTATTGACACTACTATAAATACTATAGCCGATGTTATCGCAAAATTGTACTCTTTTTTCTGCTGGCTTAAAGCATCTTCCATCGCAGTCTTTCTCATATTAATAAGGCTGTCTATTTTCTTTATCAAATAGTCCTCTGCCGGTTTCTGCTGTACATTCATAGCTTCTATTGATTTATCAGCATCCCCTTTTGAGCTTGCATCTAAGACAGCATTCATTCCATCACGGTATTTGTCAAATTTCTTTACAAATGCACCAAAATATTCCTGTTCCTTGTCTGTGAGTGGCTGCTTTTCGTATTCCTCAAAATAGCCCTGCATCTCTTCCATTTTGTCGTTTATTGCTGTTGCAAAGCTGTCCTTTGTGATAGATGTATCCGCATCACAATGGCCGTACATACTCTTTCCCATAGACTCAATATCCAGTGACATATCCATAAGAATCTCTATGCTCTTTGAACAGTCATCAGATATCACAACACCCGCATCGAGAAGTCTTCTTGAATTGGTAAGGCTTAATACACATGCTAACAATACCACTATTGCAAGCAAAACCATCGGAATCATTACTTTTATCTTTATGCTCACGTTACTTAATAATTTCATATTGCCGTACCTCCCTGTACTAGTGTGTAAGCTCCGGATCAAGCTCTTTCATACGATTGTAGAAATCCTCCATTGCTTCGTCATACGATATATCACCATCGAAATAAGGATGAAATGCCTTCTGTATCTGCTCATTACAGTCTTTATCATAATCACAGATATTACTCATATCAATCTTCTTTGCAGCCTCGGCAAAAAGTGCGATATGATTCTGTCCGCCAAGAAAATCCGAGCTGTAATCACTGCCCGCGATTTCTTCCATAGCAGTCTGATTATTTGTGTAGTCCTGGGTATCAAGTGTGATCTGCTTCATTGTATCTGCATCACATGTCAGACGATACATCAGGTCGTGAATGAATGGTACATTGTCTGTTCCCTTTGCAGCACATATCCATGTACCACCCCAGTAATATGCCTGTGGTCCCTCACATACCGCATAGTCTCCATATATTCCGTTTCCAGCCTTTGCCGGTGCATTAGGATCAGCAAGTGAATTTCCCATCAGTGTGAAGTTTATTCCCCACGTAGAATAGAAAAATCCAAATACGTTTCCATCCGGTCCCTGATCCCCACTCCACTGCGGACTCCAGAGCGTTGTTCTATTGTTATAGCCTTTTTCAGAATAATCCTTTGTCTGGTCAATCCATTTCTGTATACTTGGATCTATAACTATTTTTCCATCCTGTACCCATTTTCCAGATACATTATTTGAAAATGTCCTGTATGAATCATCATAACCGGAGAGCATATAATATCCCGCATCATGCATCTGCGCTGCCACATTGTCAAAATCACTCCATGTGCCAAGCTTCTTTTGCACTTCATCAGGATCATCTGTTCCTAAAACCTGCTTTGCGATAGATCTGCGATACGCAAAAAGTCCCGGTGTTGCCTGCCATGTCGTGCCTTTAAGTTTTCCATCATCTGACACGATATCCTTTGTATACTGATACTGTGCTGACATATCATCATCAGTCAGCCCGATATCCTTTTTTACATCCAGTGACACATCTGATTTTACATATTTTCCCGCGTAGTCTGCCTCAATCATAAACAAATCTACTTTATCATCGTCTATAGCTTCATCCTGATCCGCAAGTGCCTCATCAAGATTTGTCTGATATGCATTGTTGTCGCTTGTTATAATGACAAAATTCACATCTACTCCATGCTGTTTTGCTATATCCGCTGCATATTTCTCGTAGATTCCTTTAAATTCATCATTCCAGCAATATATATTTACTACACCGCCTTCATTAGTTGCAGCGGTGGAATTTTCTGTATCCGTGTTTGTGGTCATACCACAACCAGCCAGTAATACCGAGCACAAGGTCATCAGACTTGTGATCTTTATGATTCTCTTTTTCATATGGTGCTCCTTTTTCTTCTTTTTTCTTCTTTTTTCTGTTATTTACTTGTTTTTTACCTGTTATTATAATCTGTTAGTTGGTTTTGTGTCAAGATTTAGCACAAAATAAAACGAGAAGTTAGATGCTAACACTAAGTTGATTTATTTCCTAAATAAAAAATATGCCATACCTCATATTTCAATATACTCAAAAACAGATGACCCACATAACATATATGCAAGCCATCTGCTCTGATGCTAATACTAATTATATCGTTTACTCCTTCACGCCTCCAAGTGTGACACCGGCAATAATATATTTTGATAAGAGAAGATATACAATAATAATAGGCACGATAGCTACTGTTATCATCATATAGATTTTTCCCATATCGAAATTCATATAGTCCGCTCCTCGAAGTGTGGCAATCAAAATTGGTACTGTCATCTTGTTCTTTGACTGGATGATCAGGGCCGGTGTGAAGTAGTTGTTCCATGAACCTACAAATGTGAAAATTGCCTGTACTGCAATTGCAGGTTTCATGATCGGCAATACTATATGGTTGAATGTCTTAAACTCATTCGAACCATCAATTCGTGCAGCTTCTACAAGTGATAGAGGAAGTGATGACTGTAGATAGCTGTACATGAAATAGAATACCGCCGGCGATGCTATTGATGGGATGATAAGTGGAGCCCACGAATCATACATTCCCATCTTTGTTATTAAACGCAGGAAGCCCATCGCAGTAACCTGTGTCGGCATAACCAATATCGCCATGATAAATGTAAATGCAGCTTTCTTTAATTTGAAATCGTAAGCATAAAGTCCATATGCTGTAAGCGATGAAAAATATGTACATAAAA
>OGDF01000062.1_pt1 | contig 143533 bp, 174 predicted proteins | sample 1570141 | NCBI WGS metagenome assembly OGDF01 (sample SAMEA4370581, study PRJEB24528) | human gut metagenome | reverse complement strand
TTCGCGTTCGCATCAACCTTACTGCCAGTGGCTGCGTTGCTGGATGCGGCATACTCCTTGATAAAATCAAGATACGGCTGATATTTTTCATATTGTTCGATAGCCATTACATACCTCCTACAATTTTAATTGCTTCTTTGAATCCATACTGCTGTTCGCCCACCTGCAGAACAGGCATCATATCCATGCCCATTTCAAGCATTTTCTGTACATCGGTAAACTCCGTATAGTGAATGCCCTTTTCCTGCAGTTTGTTTGCCAGAATCAGACAGCGCGGACAATGCGTGGTGTAGAGAATTACATTTTCCATAAACCCTCCTTGTAAATAAACAATTTTTCTGTTGCTGCTTGGCGGCTGTTCTTATCGAGTGTGACTGTGACAGCGCGGACAATGGGTTGTATACATAATGATGTTCATTCGGCATCTCCCTTCAATGTTGCGGCGGGAGCATCACGAGAGGTGAGGATGGTGTCATCAGAGATATACTTGCTGTAATCAAACTGCGGAGTTGTACGATATGTAACGGCAGAAGCAGCCTGAGCGAAGGCAGAGGAGCTTGAAGCGTTTGCTTTTTCTTTGGCCTTATCCAACTCCATGACGGTGAGGATACAGTAGTTGGCGAGATCCAGCAGGGTATCGCGCAGAGATTCATTGACCTTGGCGGGGGTACCCTTGATAAGATTCATGAAGCGGTGGTACTTATGGGAGATCTGGACAGCGGCGGTGATGATGCCGTTATCGCCAAACTCCTGATAGAGCTGGGAGAAGGAATTGCCGTAATCTGCGTTTTTGGATTTGAAGGTATCGCACATTTCAACCTGGATGCGACCAAAGCGCTGAACATCATTCATGAAGTAACCTCCTTATAGATACATAAAAAATTTAATTAGCCAGCCGGCAAAGAGGGCGACCAACGCGGGCGGGCAGAGACCGGCAAGAGTGCCGAGGAAAACACACAAGCCGTCCGGCAGAGACCAGGAATCAAAGCAGCTGGACTTGCCGTCAATGACGTTTTGAACATCATTCTGCAGGGGGATTTTGTGGGGGATGCCGGTGGTATCAACGATGAATTCAAGAGCCAGGCCGATGCCGGCTGCATGAAAGACGCCGATGGTAGGGATGGGACCAATGGCTAAAAACCAGTTCCAAAGTTTGGATGCGGCGAACCCCCAGACGGGGATATGCAAAGCCCAGGCAGCAACGGCGCAGGCGTTAAGCTTTACAGCGCGGGTGGAATCAGTGAGGACTTTATGGACAACTTCGGACAAGTCCCGAAGAGCAGTTTCATCGTCTTCCACCTGGTTGATATGTAACTCGTAAGTTTTGAGGAGCTTGCGGATTTCTTCTTGGGTCATTCGGACGCCTCGATATCATTGAAAATTTCAGGGTAGACAGCCTGCAGCTCCTTGAGGACAGGAATCATGAGGGCGCGGATAGCGGGGTGGGCATCCTTGGCAGTGCGAAGGCGAAGGACTTCATGCCATTCGCGCAGGTTCCATGTGCAAACGATCTCGGTTTTAAGGCAAAGAGGCAGGACATCGCGGGCTTCTTCCGGGGTGGCACCAGCATTCAACATGTCACGATAGCCTGTTTCAGCAAAGCCACAATAGTTTTTCCAGGAAATGCGTTTCCTGCCGGTATAGCCATGGTCAATAACTGTGATTTCATTGCCGAACTTATCTTTGTTGTAATTGCAGTAGCGGGTGGATTCCTGGGCATAGGAGCCGATACGGTGACGGACGATCTCGTTGGCAACGCCGCGGTCGGTGATGAATTTAATGGTCAGGCTGATATGCTCGATCATGGCGTAATGATGATTTTTACAGAGCATGGCGACCATTTTGGAATCACTGCCGGGCTTGATAGCATCCTCGCTTTGATAGCAGGTGCGGGCGATGCGCTCGATACGCTGCATGGTGACATCACGGTTGAGCGGGGTGATCCATTCGTGGGATTGAGGGATAATTTTCATTCTGTGGGTGCCTCCTGTAAGATGACGCAGTTGGATGGGTAGAGAAGGATATAATCTTTCTCCCAGGCATAACCGCGGTAGGTAGGGTTGGAAACTTTGACGCGGCAAGAAGTGAAACCGATTACAACATAAGTGTTCCAGTTGATGCCGCTGTTTTTATCCGTCTGCGCATAGGCAACGGTATCACCGACATGGATTTCGCGGCCAATGGCATCGGTAATTGGTTCAGTCATGGGCGGCCTCCTGTTCGGGTTCGCGCTGCTTGATAAGATGGCCGATCCAGAACAAGCGCTTAGGGGTGACGGGATCTTCTTTCAGGCAGGCAAGAGTGTGATTTTTGCGGAAACGAGGTTCAAACTCCAGAGTAAAAACGGTATCCGCATTGGAAAGAATGAAATCTTTATAGTCCTGGCGAAGGATAGGCCAATCGGGATCGTTTTGGATAGCGGTAAGATCAAATTTGACTTTATCACCATCTTTGTAATCCAGGATATTGCCGGTGTTCTGATAGAGCCAGGCGATGGCTTTGCCGTTGCGCTTGATGTTGACGGCGTTTGCGATTGCTTTGTTTTTGATAAGATCACCTGCTTTGGTAAGAGTGAAAAGGTTGGCGGGCATTGAACGCTGCACGCTGGGCGGGTGTTAGATCATTGATGTTATAGGTAATGATGAGAGCGGAACATTTGGAAGCACAACTGCGGCAGATAGATTCAAGCTCTGCCTTGGCACGCTCTTTGCGGTGGAGTTCACGGGTAGTATTCATGGGGGCGGTGGATCAACTCCTTTAACGAGAAGATAGGTTTTGCCCTGGAGGGCGGCCGGAAGAAAGACCAGGCGGCCGGCAGCGAGGACGAAGCAGCCGATTTGAAGGCGGGTGACGACCTGGTAGCTGCGGTGGGCACGGAGCAGGGGAGAGGCGGATGGATAATTGGAGAATAGGACGGCTTGCATCATGGCTGAACCCCCTCCAGGTGCTGTTTCATTTCGCGGTAGAGGATATCATGGATGAGCTTGCCGGAGGTTTGAGGTTCACAGAAAATGAGCTTGCAGTCATAGCGGGCAAGCCAGGTTGTGAGGCTGGCCACCATGGCGACAGGGGACATTTTGCTGCGGTATGTACCGGCGTAAAGCATTTCCCAGGTGGTGCGCTCAACAAGCAGATAGGTACGGGCACCGGCTGCTTTGGCGCGTTCAAATTCACGGGTAAAGCGATCACGCTGGGAGGTAAAGCAATTTGCGATTTCGTCGCTGGACATCTTCCGTTCGATCACGACGATATTTTCCAGGCTGTAGGGAACGCCGGTGGGCAAGATGACCTTGGCAGAATAATCGCCAAAATTGAGCTTTTGCCGTTCGACTGGGCAACCCATTTGCTGAATGCGCTGAGTGAGCGCCGAGGTTTCGTGCTCACGGGTATCGATCAGGATAGTAAAAGTTTCAAGGGCGGATTTAACAAAGACTGGTTCGATAACATCACCCCCTAGGATATGAACCACCAGAACAAGCTGAAAACGATGGCTGTGAGATAGAGTTTGTACCAGGCATCACGAGATAAAAAAACCGATTGTTATTGGTCGAGGGCTTTGAACAGCCCCACCGGCCAGGCGAGAATGAGGTTGAAGGGATAGATGAGTTCAAACTGGGAGGGGAAGAAGCCGCGGAAATCAAAGTGGGCGTATCACCAGGCATCGAACTCTTGGTGACGTTACTGAAAATAGTGGTAATAACACTGATGGCAGTATTGAGAACCGCCATAACCAGAAAAAAATTAACGTACATGGCTGTATTTATAAAGAAAAGTGTTGAAATCCGTTGTTGACTGAACCCAGCCGGCATCGGTGCGGGACCACTTGCCCTCGGTTTTGGTGCCAAGAACCTTGATGATGTCGCCTTTAGCGATGGGGTTTTGATCCATGGTGGAGGGACGGATTTTGAAATTAACGGTTTGACCGGTTGCAAGCTGGTACAGTGCGATGGTCTTGTTTTTATATTTGCCGTCAATAGAGAGAATGTAGTGGTAGGTGGAAGCGAGAGAGGGGTTTTGGTATTGGAGGTAGCCAAGGTACTCACCCTGGGCATCTAAGACCTGCTTGACATGCAGCGGTTCATCTGGCAGGTCGTTCCAGATAGCTTGCAGAGCAGAATCATACTGGAAGTCTTTATAGGTTTTAAGCTGGTCAGATGTGGTGGAGTAAGCTTCAATATAAGGTTTGTACGAAGACTTAGTGTCCTTTGGAAATTGAGAACGGCCATAGAGGTCATTACACGCACTGATAAACTTGAGAATCTTATTGCCGCCAGCGAATGGCTTAAAATAATCCAGCAGGACAAGCGTTTCGATTTTGGCGGAGTTTAAGCTGCGGGTATGGGACATTTCTTTCCAGAGAGAGTAAAAATCGGTGAATTTACCGGACTGATACATTTTCCAGAGGTCATTGGCACAACCTTGGCTTAAACCTTTGATGGAGAGAAGCGAAGGGTCAATGGCGTGGTTTTCTTTATCAGCAGTAAACTTGCGGTTATCATGCCCCCACTGGATAGGGCCTTCATGAATACCAAAACCGCGAAGCATTTCAGCTTTGAGGGCAGCTACTTTTTCCTTTTTGCCTTTATTGGAGAAGTGCTGCAGGCAGACCTCGTAAAACTCATAGGGATATGTGGCTTTCTGCCAGGCATTATAAAGGGAATCATAGGCCATACAGGCTGAATGCGATGAGTTGAAACTGTACGCTGTAGCGTCGTTAATAATCTGCCAAATCTGATTTGCGATTTCAACCGGCTCTTTGCCCGGTGGACATTGGCCTTGAAGCTTATCACAGAGGCCGGAGATAAACTGTGCCTTTAACGGCTTAACCTTTTCAGGATGCTTTTTGGCAATATCCTTGATGATGCCGTAGCACTGGTCCATGGGGAAGCCGGCAAAGTTCAGAATCGTCATCAAATTTTCCTGATACAGAATAAAGGAGTATGGGAACTCTTTTGTTTGAATCAGGTTGTCAATGACAGGAACGCCGTAATCAAACGGAACGCGGCGCTCAAATGTGGGATACATGGACTTGAAACCGGGACGGATGGCAGCAACAAAAGCGGACAGCTCAGAAACGTTTTGCGGTTTGTAACGCATGAGTTTTTGAGTGGTGGAAGCTTTTTCGCACTGGTTGACACCGCAGGTGAGACCGCTGGCATAGATATTCCAGACGGCTGGATTATCCTTGACTTTTTCTGATAGTTCATCAACGGTCAGAGGTTCCATTCCGATACGCTTGAATACTGCTGCGGTAAGAGCTACGGTATCAACAATCAGCCAGTCATTTTTAAGGAACTTATATTTTTCAGCCACAGCGCCATCAATGACGGTGGTAATATATTCCTTTTTGGTTGTTTCGCTTTTACATTTGATAAGACCAATCTGGCGGCGGATGCTGCCCTGATAAAGAAGATAGGCACAGGGAGCTTTTGATTTGGATACAATTAAGCCCCAGTAAACCTCGCTGCGTTTGACAAGATCCTGATATTCTGGGTCAACGTAATCGTAGATACTGATATCGGCTTTATCATCATCATCGGCATATTTGAGAGCAACTTCGTACTTTTCAAGCTGGTCGCTGATTTTATTGGCAGTTTCAAAGTCCAGCCTTTGAGCACGGGCGTACATCTTAAATGCAGCTTTCTTTTTCATGGTGCCAAAGGCAATCATGGGGTAAGCATGGTCTGCACCGAGGATTTCGCGCTGGGCACGCTCGAATGGTTCCTGCGCACTGATATTCTGGTCGATATCGGGCAGACTGTTCGTCTGAATAATACGAGTAGTAGAGAGGAATCGTTCTGGGTACAGACGAATGGGAGATTTGAAACGGTCAACTTTACTGAAACCACAGAGGGTATTGGTAAAGTAGCTGACAGCAGAACCACGGCCAGTGTTTGTGATGATGCCACCATATTCAATGCCGCGTTTGACGATTTGATAGTCAATTAGTGGATAATCCACCATGCCGGTATCGCGGTAAGTGTGAGCTTCCATCTTGACGCCATCAAAGTAACGCTGATAATCCTCTGGCGGAACGTGTTTCATGTACTCGCGAAACTTAGAACTGATTAAGCGATTGTAGATTTGATATTTTTCCTCTGGGTTTTTATCTGGGTACAGGGTGGGAAGTTTACGGTTGGTTTGAAAAACCTCGCTGTCATAATCTTCAAAATCACAAATCAGATCTGTGTTGCGAATGGCCTGGTCAACTGCTTCTGGCGGGACGACGCCCTGTTCGGCAAAACGCTGGCGAACGGTAGCTTCATTTGGATAGTCCATATACCAGCCATCCTCGTCGTCATAGTGGGTATCACTGGCGGCAAGAAGAGCATCACGTTCAACAGATTGTTCCGGGTAGATATAGTGGCTGTCAAGGCCAACAATCATCTGGATACCGTACTTTTTGGAAAGCTCCAAGATTCTTGCGTTTAGCTGCTTTTGCTTATCGGTATTATGAGCCTGAATTTCAAGCATGAAGTTATCCTTAAAATGGTTATGTAGGCGAAGGACAAGATTTTCAACATAATCAGGTTCATAATGCCAGAATGCAACGCAGGCAGAAGTAACAAAAACATCGTTGGGAGGCAGTTGGAACAGGAGTTCTTCATCCAGACGTGGACGGTAGTAATAACCGTCCTCATTGGCGGTAGATAGAATTTCATTGATCCACTGGCGACCGTTTTCGTTCTTGGCGAGAAGAACAATATGGCAGTTGGCACGGTCTTTTTCGTGCCGGTCTTTAACCCAGTAAGCTTCGGTGCCAAAGATAAACTTGAGACCATACTTGATAGCGATTTCACGGCATTCATGATATTTACCCTGCCAGCCGTGTTCCAAAGAGCAAAGGATGTTCTGACCGAGTTCAACAACGCGTTTAGCATATTGTTCATAGGTGGCGGGAGAATCGGGGGTATAGATGTTGGAGCAGCAGGTGTGCTTATGGTAGTTCTGCATTATTTAATCTCCTTGTTACACCCGTTGTTTAGGTTTTCCTCAGCGCGTGCGTATTCACCAAAAATCTCCTTGCTTGCTTTTTCGTAAGCGGCAACAGCTTCATCCAAGGTGCTAAAGTACCCAAGAAAGATTCTTTTATGATCTTTGTTTAGATACGCAGTGTATTTGCCAACACGTTTATAGAAGTGGATTCCTTTATGCCCAGTAGTAGAATCTGAACGGATTCTTTGATTGATTGTGTTCTGAGAGCGAGTTACAACTCTAAGATTCTCTTTACGATTATCAAAGACATTGCCGTTAATATGGTCAACAACATGTTTGGTATCGTTTAGATCAAGAAGCCCATGTGCGGCAAGAAGATATCTGTGTAAACGTATAGGGCTTTTTTTGCCGCGCCCATGTGGATTCGTAACAAGATATCCAAACTGATGAACGTGCCAACAATATTTATTGATAAGTTCAAAATCTTCCTTATCAAATAAAAACTTGTAGTCTTTATCTTTGATGTAACCAACGCCATAGTCAAACGTCGCCAAATCATATTCGTTATGTTCACGATTTTTAAGGTTTGGTGTATAGTTTTCATGACGCTCACGCAAAATACAACCGCAAGAACGAGATTTCCCACTTAATATCGAGGCAATGGGTTTAACTACATATTTGCGCTGATTTTCTGGAAGATTTAATTGGCAGTCACAAACACATACCCATTTTCTATTTCCGGGCAAACTTTCATCTGCCTCACGGATAATATTCCAACGGCCATATTTTTCGCCAGAATGATCTTTATGCGGAAATTCAGTACGTTTAATTTTTTATTCACCTCCTAAATTCAATTTCAAAACCCCTGCGGGGGCGGGGAACGGGTGGTCATGGGCGGCTCCTTTACTTAAAAGAGATCAGCTTCGGTTTTGGGCGGGTCGGCGATGAGGGCCTGGGCGTTATAATCCCGGATGGCGGGACAGATTTTGCGATAGCTGCAAAGGTTATTACAGAAGAAAGCACATTCCTTATCGACCTTACGGGCTGGCCAGGGAGTGGTTTCATCCTGGGGCAGGGACTCGTAGACATCAGCAACCTTATTGATGTAATCAAGGGCTTCCTGTTTGAGTTCCGGGGTATAGGGGTAAGGCTCCACAAAGGGCTTGATGACGAACTGTTGGGCGACCGACATGGGGAACTTGGGGCTGAGAAGGTTGGTTTGCTTGAAATCCAGCATGGCGAATTCAATCTCCGCTTCATCCATACCGGCATCACGGCAGGCGGATTCGACCGCAGGGGCGATAGTATCGTAAATTTTGGAGCGATTGACGATGCGGATACACTGGGTTTTGTTGCGCGAACGGGATGTGGCGTACCAGGTGTAACGGATCTCGACATACTTGAGCATGATCCAGGCGAGATTTTTGACTGTATAACCGGCCTGTTCCAATGCCATAGCGTAGATCACGAGCTGGCGGCCATGCTCCAATAAATCTGACGGTTTATACCGGGAACTGGTTTTAAGGTCATAGACAGATACCGTACCGTCATCATTCAGTTTGGTTAAATCAATATAGCCTTGCAGGGCGCGGGTAGGACTGACGCGGAGGATAACCAACTGCTCGATAATGTACTTGCCCCTAGGCGGGTAAAAGTTCTGGCAGAAGTGGGTCATATCCTTAATCCATTTCTCTTTGATGGAGTCATTGCCACGGAAGTCCTTAGGGAAGGTAAGGCCGAGGGTATCACATTCATCCAAGGCACTATGTAAAGCGGGAAGGAGGTCGTCACAGGTTGCTTTGCCTTCGATGAGGTCTTCTGTGACTTGATGGGATGCTCCTCCTAGCAGACCATAGACACTTTGAAGTCCGGGTTCGTGCTTAATGTAGGAGTACCACGCCTGGAGTTGGCACTGCTCAATGGTGCCTAATTTGGAAAAACTGTATACATTTACGCCGGCATTGAAAAGTTCTTGCAGGCGGGGGTCTTTGGCGCGTTCGATTATAACCACCTCACTTTCGTTTGCAGGCAGGCGACATAGGCATCGCGGCCAAGGTCGGCGGGATTTTGTTTGCTGCCTGCGGGGATAATATCGTGGTCAGGGTCCCAGACATAGCCGACCCTGGTAGTTAGGATTAAATTGTTCTGGACAAGCTTGGCGGCTTCCTCACGTACGGCATCTTCTTCTAATCCTTCATCAAGAGCGAGAACGATAGTTTTGGGGCGAAGAGAAAAGATCATGCTGCGCTGGGCCTGGGAGACATGGCAGCCGCAGAGGCCGAGCGAGATATGGGCACCGAATGATGCGCACTGCATGGGGGCTTTTTCTGATTCAAAAAGGACCACGTTCTGGGTTTCGATGATGCGCTGGTAATTTTGCTGCAGGGCGAACAGGGTTTTGCTGCGCGGGCAGCTGACGATGGGATACCAGCGGTCCTGATGGGGGCAGTTGGGGTCATTGGAACGACCCATGATACCGCAGAGCTGGCCATCAAAATTGCGCTCCGGGATGGTGATACGGTTGGAAAGAAAATCATAACCAACCTGAAATTTTTGCTGGGTTAAGTAATCAATGCCATCGCGGAAGAACATCTGGTTGTACTTGCCCAAGTATGGCTGCAAAGTTTCCTCTGGGATGGGAGGCACGGAGTAATCCTCCGGCTGATCAGGGAGGAGCTTGCGGTAGAAACCGCCGAAGGGGTAGTGAACTTTGGCCGAGAAATCATTCTGGTCGAGATCCAGGACGGTGGTGACAAAGGTTAAGCTGTCCGGGAAAGTGCAGTTCAGGCGCGACATGATGAGGGTGAAAAGATTGCCTTTGCCGTTGGTGGAAAAGCAATAAAACCGTAAAGAATCGACATCCAGAACAATGCTGGTAGGGTTGGTGCCGTCCGCCCGTGAAAAGCGGAACTGGGCTTTGGCTGAATTAAACGTAATGTTTTCATAGCCGAGGGTTTCAAGGATGGTGTAGATATCATCCGAGTGGCCGATCAGGCGCTGGGAGAGGAGTGTCGCGTTTATGGGCGCACCCCCTTTAACGGCCGATGGCTACATGGTCATTGCGGATGGTACAATAGCCGACCTCTTTCCAGTTGTTCCAGCTGAGGTTTGCTTCATACAAAAATTGCTGACCGTCTTCATCGTTACGGGTTTTATCGAGAAAGGCGACGATGTACTTTTTGGTTTTATCCAGCGTGATGGGGGTGGTGAATTTTTTCCAGGTGCCATCCGGTTTGCGGGTGCGGGTGTATGCGTGACAATCACATTTTTCGCCGGTGTATTCATCCTGCCAGAGTTCCCGGATATAAATCATTTCGGAAAAGACCTCTTTGATTTGCTTGCCGTTGGAAAGAGTGGAGGCATCGAGAAAGCGCTGGTTTTTCATGTAAAGGGCCAGCTGATAGGTACAGACGACGGAGACGTTTTCCCGGCTGGCACACTGAAAAATTTTGCGCGAGGACTGCAAGAGCTGGCGATACATTTCCATATTGCCGCCGTCATCGTCCGACTTCATGGTGTCCCACAGGAACATCTGGTAGCCGAGTTTGGAATATTTGCGAACCGACTTGATGACGCGGGAGGTATCGTTATCGAACATTTTGATGAAGCGGATGGAAGAGTATTTCTTTTGGCTGATGGCTGCCGCTTTAAGCAGCATTTCTTTTTGTTCATCCGTGAACTTGCCGACCTTGAGATGCTTGCGAGTCATTTTCCAGTAGCCGAGATCATTGGTGAGAATATGGATGGTGAGCAGCTGTTTGTAAGCACGGACCTGCATTTCGTTTGAAATGATGCAGCACTTGACACCGGATTCGGTTAAAGGCAGGATCATATTTTCAAACACGAAAGAGGTTTTGCCGGTGCCGGAGAAGCCGCCCAGCATGTAAAGATCACCAAGAGGGAGGCCAAGAGTGGCCCAGTTGAGGCGGGGGCAGTTTTTACCGTAATTCAGACCGACCGTTTCGCCCTTATCCAGCTCTGTGATATACGATTCATCAAAGGCGACAGATTCGACTTTCATATCGCGGGTAGAGTTCATGCTGATGGTGTTGAGCTGATAGTCGAAAAAATCGTAGACCTGAGAGTTGGACATGGAATCAAAGCGGGAGGTATCCTGGAAAGTTTTGAAAAACTGCTCGCAGAGATCAGAGAGGGTGTTGAGCTTGGAGATGCGGTCAAAGTAGGCTTCGACGTTATCAACATCCACAAGGGATTTGAGCTTCTCGACTTCCGGGTAGCCGCCGTAGGCCGAGAAGACTTTGCGGGTATCGGCTTTATCCGAAAGGTAAGTATCGACCGAAATACTGTCGAAATTGCGGAAGCCGGAATCATACATGCCGCGGCCAAGCTGGTAGTAGAAGAGGGCATCTTTGGTTTTGATGGTTAAATCATTGCCGAAGTTGACCTGATCGTACTCGCCAAACAAAACCGGTTCTTTCCAGAGGCAGAAGACAAAAGAGGCTTCGTCTTGAGCGCGGGAGGTATTGATTTTATCAAGACAGGTTTGGAGTTCGATATTTAGTCACCGCCTTCCAGAAAATCTGTGATATCTTTTGGCTGAGCAGCGGAAGTGAAATCCTGCGGGGGCGGAGCCTGTTGGGGTGCGGCCTGACGGGATTCAAATTCTTGCTGGGATTTGAGGCGGCGGGCAACATCGTTGATATTGTTGGTAAGGATGGCCATGAGGTAGGATGCTTTTTGATAGTCCGAACCGAAAGAGCGGGAAGCCAGAGCGTATTCAATTTTGGACTGGCATTCCTCCATGGTGGCAAGGACAGCGGCATAGCCGTAATGCTTGAATTGCATGAGGCCGCGGGTGATGACTGTTGGGAAAACATCGCCCGGCTCATAGCCCATATAGGAGGCCATGCGGGTAACGACCTGACGGTAATAATCAGATTCCTGCTTTTTTTGCTCATACAGCTCTTTGGTTTGGTAATAAAAACCATCCGGGGCCTTGAAATAGTCCAGCGAATTGCCATAGATGCCGGTGGCGTGACAGATGACGCGGCGGCCTTTACGGACTTTGGGTGCTGCCATATTTGACACCACCTTTACGCTGCGAAGAGGTCAGCGATCTGGCGCAGGGTTGCAGCCGGGATGTTGGGGGAGGAGAACTTGGGTTCACCGGTAGCGGCCAACAGCTCCTTGGCTTTGGCCTTGATTTCATCTGAGGCATTGGAGAAGCCATTGACGATGGTGTTGTAATATTCATCACGGTGAGATTCGTCCTGTTCGGCCTGCTTTTCGGCTTCCTCTTTTTTGCGGGCTACGGCTGCCTGTTTGGCAGCGGCTTTCTGCTCGGCCTTGGCGGCAGCATCGATCTGCTTATCCGTAACCGGAGCAACCGTGTGAGCACCGGCGACACCCTGTTTGAAGGCGGCGAGGAAATCCTGCGGATCAAGGGTGATCGTTTCGGGCAGGTCATTGAAGCGGGAACCGGCATCAATGGTGGAGGTGCCGCGCAGATGGATGACGCGCTTTTCGTTTTCGATTTTGCCGGATGCGATATCGCGCTCGATGGTGCCAACCATGACCATTTGGGCGTTATCAGCAATGGCACTGTATGTACGGTCCTGCATGAGGTTTGTGAGCTGCTCATACTTTTCGCCGGTGAGGGGGTCTGTGCGCTCCTTAAACTTGGTATGGGACAGGATGAAGACGGCGATGCCGGCGTTGCGGATGCGAGAGAGCTGATCGTTGATGATTTTAATCAGGCGGTCGGAGCCGCGGTTGTAGCCGCCGAAAGCATCATTGATGGATTTGCAGGACTTGCCGGTTTCACGACGGGATTCCCGCATGACTTCATCGGTGGCGATATCAAAGAGGGTATCAAAAGTATCAAAGCAGACACCTTTGATACCGTAATCAGCATTGTTTTCGATCAGATCATCGACGATCTGGACAAGGCCGCGGTGGCCGGTTTCTTCATCGTAATCATCGTCCCAGGTGAGGGCTTCTTCGACCTGGAGGTTATCGAGGTGGTGGAAGCCGGACTCGGTGCCGCAGGAGATGAGCAGACCCTTGGAGGCATTGCCCCAGGCGGCGACAACGAGGTTGCGCCACCAGGTTGTTTTGCCGAATTTGCGCGGGGACAGCAGCATGTAATAGGGGTAGCTGGCAAGATCACAGCTGATCTGATTCATTTTGAATGCCATAGGTTCACACTCCTTTTGTGTTGGTGGTTAATTAAAACAGCTCGTCTTCATCCCGCGAGGTGGGGGCGGTGAAGGGCGGAGTTTCCGGCTCTTTTTTGGCGGACTTTTCCATATCGGCAACCGATTCATCCTTCGTGGGAGTGTAGATCAGGTCAACAAACTCGGAATTCTTGAGGCCGAGGTCGATCGGGCCATCCTTGAAATCATCGCGGGGCATGGGACGCATGAGGCGGAGTTCCTGAACACGGTTGCCGTAGATGGAGCCGCGGGGACGGAAATCATTGAGGGTGGCGTTGCCGGCCTTGATGGAACGCAGCTGGAAGGGAGTGAGGCAGGATTCATCGAACGGCTTTTCTTCAGCACCGTTGACAACACGGCCTTCCCACATCATGCAGAACATCGTTTTGGCTTTGGTATCCAGCTCGCCCATGCGGTACTCATAAGTGGACTTTTCACCAGGGTCATCCATGTTGTAGACGGCAGTATTGAAAATCATCTGCAAGGGCAGATACTTATCGCCTTCGTCCTTGTTGATGTAGGATTCAACATAGCCGTTGACGTAGATCTTGCCGGTTTCCTTGAGGTCGGCTTTGTCGATACAATCCTTGTTGAAGATGAAGGGGACCATGATGGCCAGCTTGGGTTTTTCGACCGGTTCGCCGTCTTTATCGAGCAGGGGTTTCCAAACGGAATCAATGTTGAAGTTGCGACGCAGGATGCCTTTGGAATCGTAACGGAGGACCATACGGCCATTGACAGTGATGCGGCCGGTGTAGTTTTTGAGAGCTTCGGCCAGATATTCAGCCAGGTCATAGCCGGTGATGAAGGTTTTTGTTTCATCCGAGCCGATGTTGGTGCGGTAGGTGCGGTAGGGAGCAACCTTGGAAATAACATCGGGGTCAAGGCGGTCAGACCAGCGGACGTCAATGGGGTTATTATCCCGGTCGTAAGTTTTGATGACATCGCCAGAGCGAGAAGTATCCAGCAGAGAGACGAACTGAACGCTGCTGCCGACCTTGACACCAAAGCTGAGCTGGAGGCGGGTATCAGACATGCCGCCGTAAGTAGCCGGGGTGGAGGTAAGCAGATCATTTTTGGTGGAAGGAGTAAAATCACCAACAAAGTTTAAGGTGATGGTGTTGTTTTTTTTAGGCATAGAGGACTCCTTAATATGGCATATTTACGAAAACTTGTAATTAGATAAGAAAAAATAAAAAGGCAGGGTTAATCAGCCGCCAAAATCAAGGTCGGAATCGTCATCGTCATCGTCTTCATCGGTCTCGTCATCCTCGAAATCATAGGATTCATCGTCCTGGGAGGCGGCACAATCACCGGAGCAGTTAGAGCAATCGCCGGAACACGGTTCATCGCAGGGGAAGAAGGCATCATCGACGGTGAGATGGGGGTTGATGGCACAGACGGATTCAATGGCGTTGGCAACAGTATCGGCACAGGAATCGCAGACGGTGAGGTCAAAGATATCGCCGTCATTTTCGGAGCCATAGCCGAAGCGGTAGTTCATGCGCATACCGTAACTTTTGAAATCAGGAAAAATCTTTTTGCAGACATTGCAGATAAACATGTAAGAACACCCCCGTTAAGATAAGTGAAAAAATGATTGCGGTGGTTGACGAAAAAACGGGGGCGGGGAGCGCGGTAGGATGAACGTGGCGGACACCTCCTGACAAATCATTTCAAGGCGAGAAGGGCGGTATGCAGGGCGAAGAGTTCTTCCGCTGTGGAGGCAACAATGCGAACCGATGCGGAATAATCCAGGCTCATAAGGGAGAGCAGGCTTTTGGCGTTGGCCTGGTTGCCGTTGCGGTCGATGACAACGACCTGGCCGCATTCTTTGGAGACCTGGTTAAGACGCTGGCACTCGGCAAAGCTGCGGATGCGGGTGGTAAATTCATGTGCTGTGCCCATCACGCAGCATCCTGTTTGGTGTTTTTGTGGGCGATGAAGCCGGGGATGGGTTCACCCATAGCTTTGCAGGCGGCGACACACTTGCCGATCCATTCATTGAAGGGGTCGTGATCGAAGGGCTTGGCGAAACCTTTGGAAGCGGATTCATCGTCAAAGCTGGAGGTGTAAACCATGCAGCATACGGTATTGCCGGAACGCTGGAAGATCATATCGCCGCCCTGTTCCGTGACGCGGGAGGACAGTTCAACAACCTTTTTGCGGGCTGCTGCGATTTCGTCATCAGTCCAGGTGATGGAAGCGGGATCATTGGTGGCCTTGGTGATAGCGGCATAGGACTTGAAAGCCAGCTCGACAGCTTTGTGAGCGATGCGGTGAGCTTCGGCCTTGTCGTCCAGGGAGACTTCGATCTCGATGGTGACGGTATCCGGCTCTTCGTCATCGTCTTCCGGGGCGGGCTTGGTGGCTTCGATCAGCTTGATTTCATCTTCCCACAAGACAAAATCGGAACGCTTGCCGCTTTTGCCCTGGTAAGAATAGGCATAAACAGTTTTGCCGTCGGAACGGGTGCGAGGTTTGGATTCGGCTTCAATGATGGTATAAGTATCACCGGGCTTGACACCACGGATATCTTTATCCAAGCCAAAAACCTTGTACAGATCGTTGAAAATTTCGCTGTCCTTGACATAATCGGGGATGGGGGCAACATAAGGTTTGATGACGGTGACACGATCGCCAGGATGGAACTTAGGTTTCATAATTATTCTCCTTTGAAAATGATAAAATTATTAAGATCTAAAGCGTTGGTGCCGAAAGACGGCACAACAAACACCTTGGAGCCAATGGGAGGGACTTTGGGTTCTTTACCGGTAAATTGGGGAACTGACACGCCACCGAGACGGCCGCAGATGGTGCAATAATTGACGGGCAGGTAGCGGGTGAACGTTTTGCCGGTAAGATGAGAAGCGAAAGTATAAGAGGCCCAGCCGGGGGTATACATGTGCTTATGCCGAGAGCGGGGACGACCGGTGGATTTACCGGGTTTGCGGTGAGGCGTGGGTTCATCAAATTCAGATTCCATGACGGTGGTGGGGGTGATGGTGTGCGGGTTAGGTTTGGAAGTGTTCATGATTCAATCCTCCTTATCATGAAGATGGGCGCGGACACCGATGGCGGCATCAACAAGGAAGCCGGCAGCAAAAGCAAGCAGGACAAGAAACAATAAGGTACCGGAATTAAGAATGACCATGAGAACACCTCCAAATGCGGAACAGGATTTAGTTGGTGGTATCAACAATAATGGGGGTATCGGAGCCGGACTGGACAGTGGGAAGCTGACCATTCCATTTTTCATACATCTGCTGCTGAATCAGTTCCGGGGTGAGGGACTGAGAGATCAGACGGTTGGCATCGGCCTGAGCCTGGGCTTCGATCAGTTTGGCTTCGGCGTTGATCTGAGCGGTTTCTTTTTCCTGGTTGGCTTTCGTGATAGCGACTTCTTTTTCTTTTTCGGCATTGACATTGGCGGTCTGCTGCTCGATCTTTGCCAGCTCCAGATCCTGCTGAGCGTTGACTTTTTTTTGAACGGCTGCACGGGTTTCGTCATCGGGGTCGATATTGATCAGAGAAACGGATTCAATGATGATGCCGTAAGGCTCGAATTTATCCTTGAGGTAGGCGGTGAGTTCCGAGTTGAGGGAAGCACGCTGGTCGCCAAGCAGATCAATAACGGAATACTTGGCCGTGACCTCTTTGGTCCAGGACATGATGTTGGGCTTGATGAAAATCTCTTTGACGTCCTTGCCGGACTGACCCTTGAAACGGGTAAAGGTATCAGCGACCTGATCGGGATCAAAACGGTAGGTAAAAGTCATATCGACCGTGAGACCTTTGCCATCATTGGACGGGACTTCGAAGGATTCATCGCCTTTGGAATCACCGTCCGAACCGGAGGTGAGGTAAGACTGTTCGATGCCGATGGTGTAGGTAGTAACTTTTTGGGTAGGTTTGACAAGATGAAAACCCTGAGAGAGAGTGGTTTCGGCCACGCCGCCATTCATGTTATAAATGACGCCGACATAGCCAGCAGGAATACGGACAGTACAAAACAGAGCAATAACGATACAGAAGATGATGACAAGGGCAGAGATAACTGCGCCAACGGTTTTGTTCATTGAAAAAACTCCTTATTTTTTGTTTGTGAACTGACGGAAGAAATTGAGAATTTTGGAACCAAATTCATCATAGTGCGGGGAAAGCCAAGCCCAAAAAAGGATGGCTGCGAGGATTATGAGAAGGACAAATGCGGCTGGAATGGAAACACCCCCTTTGAAAAAAGAGTAAAAAATAGAAAGCCCCGCAGAAAAATGCACTGCGATGCTTTATGGCTTTTTTGCTGAATAAGAATTCAGTGAATGAGGATTCAGGGAATTTTAATTTTGTGATAGTGGCCGGAAAACGTTTCGGCATCGGGGATTAAAACTTCATGCTGATAGTCTGTAGGATAATTGGCTTTGAACCAGGCACGTTTTTCTTCGATCTGTGACCAGATGGAAGTGCAATCATACTGGGAATACTGCTCTGCGAAGCGGAGGAAACGGGGGATGATGCCGCCGAAAATAACTTCATCATAAAGCCTGGAATCAGGGGAGGAGAGGTATATATCTAATAAAGGGAAAGATGAAGTGGGATGTTGATAAGAGATGTAAAGGAAATCGTCCTTAAACATGTGATTGGTATGATAACAGGGCTTATACCAGAGACCTTTGATTGAATCCGTGCGGAGATAACCCCTTGCGCCATAGTAAGTGCCGGAAAGAAAACAGCCGGGAAGATCCTGATAGGTTAGTTTAGTGGGGTATTTGCCCTGAGAGAAAAGGGTTTTGGATTCAGGATCTTTATAATGGGAAAGGCCGGTGCGGCGGGTGGTATAAAGGTTGGCAGGAGTGGGACGGGATTTCATTTGACGGATCTCCTTCGATTTATATATCTTCTCCGTTGAAATTCATCATTAAGCTGAAAAAATTCTGGCGGGATAGAATTTGCACAGTCATAACGTTCAAGACAAAACAAACAGTCCACTTGTTCAGATTCAGGAATGTCACGACAAAGAGGAGAGGATAATAGTTCTTTCATACGAGAATAAATAAATTCATCAGAGAAAGATTGAATTTCCTGTTTTGTATATAACAAGATAAATTCCCCCTGAATAGAATCAAAAATAAAATCCCGGCAAACGACAAGTTCGAGCCGGCATAGCGAGAACTTGTATGATGACATCATCTTAGGAAATTCAATCTTCCGGGTATGACCGGGAAGCGGTATGCGGGGCAGGCCGTGAAGGCGGTGCCTGTAGGTACCAGGGACTTTGCCGGGAATATGAAACGCCGTGAAAGGCGAGACACCAAAGAAAAAAAATCATCCCACCGCAGTTGAAGTGATTGTCTATCACAGAACCCAGCCGACTTGGATAAGCGCTCGGATATGACCGGAGTGCGGTGCTAGAGCACGGTTTTACCAGCGGGATGATTGGGTGGCAGGTTTGGCCATTGATCGGTGCTGCCATACCGAAACGGTGGTTTTTATGTTATCACCGATAAACCATCAAAAAACGGTTTCAATCCCTTACGGCAAGTCCGTAAGGCTGGTACCCCCACCCTGACTTGAACAGGGATTACGCACTAATCTGGTGCTAGACGGTTTATAAGACCGTTTCTCTACCATTGAGATATGGGGGCATGTTATACCGTCTATAGTCACCTGCGACTTAGGCGGTGAGGAATGCGCTGGCCAAGAGTATATTTGAGGTATACTTGGTAAGTACAAACGTTTTTAAGATACTTTAGTCCACGCAGAGCGCATGGAGTTTGATGTTTTAACAATTTTTAGTTTTTTGAGACTGGCAGACTTTTTGCCGCTTTTTGATGGAGCTTTGAATTCTACGCCTACATAACCATTCTTTCCGGCATGAGTGCTATGGACAACAAGAATTTCTCCGTTAAGAGAAACCAAGTCACCGGGATTGAGGGCTACCTTTTTGCGGCGTAGAGCACGGTAGCCTTTACGAGTCCTTTTCCCACGATACTTGTGCAGGTTCTCGGAATTCTTTTTATGGCTGCGGTTGATTCTACCGTTAAAGAGGCTTCTGCCGTTAGCCACTTTGCCGGTGCGGATGTCAATGTACTGGGAGTCATGAAATTTTTCGAGAATGCGGTTATTGCGTTTCACCTTTTTATAATGTTCAAACGCGCAGCGGTCAACTGGATGAAAGTTCCCCATTGCATACGCATCGTTGTTATGACACTTTTCAAGATGAAAGGCAATCCGCTTTTCCTTGGTCATCGCACCATAAGTGAATGTGACGAACAGCTTGCCAAAAGCAGTGTAAAGTTCATTGACGATTTGCCAGCGCACAGTATTCATAAATGCCGCACCGGAAAGATTGGCGAACTTTATATTTTCACCAAATCTGTAGAGCTTGCCGCCTTGTTGGTGGTTAGCCGGTGTATGGCATTTTTCACACACAGTAAGAAGTTCGCTGAGACTATTGCCGTGACGACCCTTCCAGTAGAACATGTGATGCACATGCAGAATTGCACCTTCATTAGCCTTGCGCCCGCAAACTTGGCAGGTATATTTATCGCGATAAAAAACCGCTTCACGTAGTGTGGCCAAATTGTAGCGAGGGCCTTTTTGATAATCTGCGCCTTCCGGTATAGCTTTACCCTCTTGGATGGCTTTTACAAGCATTGTGTCGAAAGAACCAACTTCAACAGTTACATGCGTAATAGGAACTACCTTGCAATACATCTTGATGACATTAACATTGAGTTCTTTCTTATGTTCAAGAGAGGGCGCAAGCCAACCTTTATCACGCTTACGATTATCGAAACGCGGCTTGCGGTAACGTAACCTGTTTCTACGGATGCGGCGCATCTTACGACAACTATCGTGGCAGTCTTTCTCATCCTGCAATGTATCATATTGTACAGACACATATTCGTGAGATTGGCTTTTCACGCTGATGCCAATGTAGTTGTAACCCACATCCTCGCAGATTTCGATGGGTTGAATATTCGTTTCGCTGTCATACAGCAACTGGATGGTAAACGGATGATGCTTAATAATTTTTGCCTTTCCGTCTTTCAGAAGATGGCGCACCTTGCCAAGACGGATGGTCGGCATCAGGCGTTTGCCGCTTTTACTGAAAACACAAGCACAAGTGCTCATGCAAGGCACCCCTTTCGTAAATAATAAATCAATAAGTCAGGGCTTGCGCCCTGTGGTCCACATCGCCAATGTTGTTATACCGTTTTAGCCTTTCGACATGACGTTCGCACTTCTCCTACCCTCAGAGATGTTTAACGAGCCGTCCGCAGAGCTTACCACTTGTGGAGCATGAGTAAGGTGCCTATATTATTGGTACACAACGTAGTTTCCTGTTGCCGGAGCAGCAGACTTAGGCTAACCAACCGGACTTACGAGTTTCCCCGTAAATCCCATCTATAACCGGAGGACCGGTTTAGGCGGGGTTGTTGGCTACGTCCTTAGCAGGGACGCCTCTTAAACCAGCTTGAGTATTGCTCCGTGTGAAAGGGCATCCCACCCTTGAGGTACCAGTGACGTGCTTAGCCGTCTCACCATATGTCGATAGGTACTTACCGCTGCTTACCACTCGCCGCAGCCCGGAGGACTTTCCCATCTTGCCACCAGTTGGAAAGGTGTTTGGAAGCCAACTGGAAGTTCCGCCGATCGGTTTCATACCGGGTGCTGCGTGTTAAGACTGCCGTAAAGACGGCTTTGAACCCGGCAAGGTGGACTGTTACCTGCCCGAAGGTGCAAACGGAATAGTTTTGAGGCAGTGTGCCGCTGCTCTGCCATTGCTTTAGCATCTGGGGGTTAGACCAGAATAAAGCGTCCAGCGAGTTTATTTCACCCACTGATTTGACGGAGAGATTGCCCTCCGCGTACCCCAGACTTGACCGGCGCTGGGAGCCATGACGCCCCGGTGTGAACCGGAACGGTGGAGCCAGGTGGGGGACTTGAACCCACAACCTGCCGCTTACAAAACGGCTGCTCTGCCATTGAGCTAACCTGGCATAATAACAGAATAAATTCATGATGGAGACGACACCCCGCGATATGGTACATATATTTGTACTGGTGACGGGTACATAGATTCAAATTCAAACACCTGGATATACGCAGTTACAGGAAAATTGTAACAACGCCATTTACGACAAGTGGCTTGCGTTTGATAACAAGGAGGGCATAAGCTTTTCGCAGTTCACTTGGAAATACGAACAGAACATTTTCAGCCGCAGACAGCTCGACAAACTGTTTGAACTGAATGGAAGCAAGAACCCCGAAAAAAGCCGCTGACCACTGGATATGACCGAGGTGTGGAGCCGTTTGCTACCCGGTGCGGCCAATCCACGGCCGCGCCGGTGTGACGGGACTTTACGGTGTGAAACCAAAATGAAGTTATTCTGTTGTGGAGCGGCTGAGGGGTGTCGAACCCCCATCCCAAGCTTGGAAGGCTTGTATACTGGCCGTTGTACGACAGCCGCTTACCAGGGCGGATTGTTTTAACGTGCTACCGCCTTCGCACGTTGCCCATGTACCAGCCTTGAGGACAGCGAGGTGCCGACACAGCCATGCACATGACCTTGCGCCAAGGATTTAATAGAGCCTTGAGCCTTGGGGGTTGAGGAATAAACCTTGATGAAAAAATAAAGTTTGAAATTTGAGCGTTGAGGTTTAAGCGTTAAGCATTAAACTTTCCGGGCAAAACATTCATTCTGACGGGCTTGGCATACAAAAATGCAGCCACAAAGAATGAACCAATATTTTTATCATAATTGCAATGATCGTGGAACAGGTGTTTATAGTTTTAACTTTGTCATTATTCCACAGCGGACAAAGCGGCTTGTGGTTTGACGCTTTCGGTATACAGGCAAATGGTATCAAAACAGCTTAGTAGCTGAATGTGATCTGGGTAATGGCGTTGGAAACAGAGAGGGCAGAATCAATTTCGTTGTTGAAGGAATTGATCTGGGACTGCAGGTCTTCAATGATTTGAGTGCAGCCTTTGGTGAGGCCATCGACCAGCTCCATGGAGTTCTGTTCAAGATAGGTGTTGCGGATCTTGGCGACAGTTTCAGGATCGGCATCCTTGGTTTTGGAATCGCCGCCGCAGATCGATTTGGCCATATCATCGGCCTTGGCTTCCACACGGAGATTGGCGGAAGTGATCTGAGAGGTTTCGTTTGAATACTGGGCCTGAATATGGCTGCGCAGGTAGTCCAGGTATTCCATGCCGTGCTGTTTGAGAGAGATGGCTTCGGCCACGGTATAAGTTTTATTGTTGACTGAAATTTCTGTGACCGCGTTGGACTTGGAGACAGCGGCCTTGATGGCGTTGCGGCGATTGATGAGATCCATAGCGGAATCATAACTGGCCTGAGCAGATGTTTTGAATTCATCCACCGTGATTGCACCGAGCTTGGTAGCTTTGGCTTTGGCAGCGACACAGAACTTGGCGGAATCGATCTTTTTGATGATGCGGGAATCAATCGTTTTGAGTTCCACCAGAGCGCGGTGAATGGACATGGATTCGGTAGTCATAGGAAAAACCTCCTGAAAATAGTGTTTGCGAAAACTTGTAATATAGCGCCCGTAAAAATGTGGGACGACGATGCCCCACGATGAGAAAAAATTATTTTAAGTTGAGCTGCTTGTAAGACAACCACTTTTTGTAAGAGTAAACGAAATCATTGCTATAAACGCCCCAGAGTTTTTCTGACAGCTGTTGTGTTTTGAAGAGCCTCAGGAACCGGCCGGATTTATAACAAGAGCTGACGAGAACTTTTTTGTTTTTGAAGGGATTGTTCACCGGAAGCTGTTCTTGGCGCTGAGAATAGACGCGGTTGATGTTATTGACGATATAAAAACCGCTGGCGTCCGGGTCCGGCGTTTCGGCCTTGTTGGCGCCTTTTACACCGCGGATCACATAATCATCGCGGCCAAAAAACGATACTTCACGCATACCGGTACGATTGGGCACCAGGATACTTTGCGCAAGCATGGCTTTTTCAAGGTTGATACAGCAGAAAGAGGAAGAAATCACAATATCCTGCGGGAGGTGATTTTGTTCGGTGGCGTAAATTACCATACGGGTAAGATCGACATCCGCTTTTTTGATAAGAGCAATGTTTTTGACCTCCACACCGCACCAGGCAAGGGTATAGATTGCACGGGGCATACAGTCCAGATCGCTGTTATTAAATATAGCTTCCAGCAGAGATTCGAATTCTTCATCAGAAAAGAGCATCTGCTGAGAATAGGAATCAAGGGACTGCTGCAGAGTGGGTTTGCTTGGATTGGAAACGGTAGTGAGAGATGGCTTGGACGGAATTTGAAAATCATCCTCATTATCAGCCAGTGACATCTGAAGAAACTGACGGAACGGATGACCTGTTGACTGATCCAGCGTGATAACGTTTTGAAGAACCAGGTAATCCAGGTAACAGGAGAGAAGGACCAGCTTGTTGCGGTTGATAACTGCACTTGCCGAGTTGCCGATGATTGCTTGCTTATAAAACGATGCGTACTGCTGATAGGAAAAGGATTCAAACCGGGTGCCGTACTGATGCTCATACGTTTCGAGCGTGTAGGAAAGCCGGGGAATGATTTTTTGGATATACTGCGGAACGGTTTTGCCGTGATTGACCGTAATATAAGCATTGGTAATATCAGAGATAAGTTGCTGATAACGATCAATACGAACAGAATCATTGTTATACCGATCGATAATAGTTTTGCCCATACAGATCCTGCCTTTCTAGTTATTTATAGTATAACGTATGTAGACAGGAAATGCAAAGAAAAACTATGCAACCGGTGTTGGGCGGGGTTCCGGGATGACCCAGCGGGTAAGGAATGGGTTCTGGATAAGAAAGGCTTTTTTGGCCAGCTGCCAGTTTTCATCTGAGAAGCGGGCAATCGGTTCGCCAAGCTGAGAGTTCAGAAGAGTATCCCGCGCTTCGACCACGAGGGTAGAATCCCGCGTTAGGCCGCGGATAGAACCGGCTGGGTAATCAACATGCGTTGGACTGGCACTTGCAAAGCGCTTGGTGGTGAAGGGGATGACATCACACTGGCCGCTGAATTTGTTATAAACATCATTGCTGACGACCAGATAGGGATGAATGCCAACGTACTTGTGCGTACCGAGCAGAGCATGGTCTTGCGGAGCACAGCCCAGCCGGATTTCGCCAAATTTGGGAACCGAGGTACTGGGTTTGAACATAGCGGGGAAACCTCCTTTACTTATTTATTGCTTACCTTGTGATATTATCATACCACGTTACTTACAAGAAGTCAACAGTAAAATTCAAGATTTTTGAAAAATATTTACGGAATAATTTACACCATCCAGAACGAAATCATAGGTGGTGTAGGAGTAGGTATAACGGCCAAAAGGGATCTCGTTGCCGGGGGTGCTGGGGGTGACGGCTGCTTGAATGCTGAGAGCCTGCAGGACGATGGTGCTGGTTTTGCTTTGGAAGCGAAGCAGCGGGACGCCGGTGGAGGCAGACATGAAGCGGATTTGATCTGGCTTGAAGGTGGAGAGGGAAGACATGGCCGGGGTGTAGAGGTGGACATTGATGTAGGCTGCGTTTTGGCAGGCGGTGGCAAGCTGGGCAAGGGTGATAGTTTGTGTATTCATGGCTCCTCCTTATCAGTTGACGTCCGAAAAGATGGACTGGAAAATGGTGGGAATTTAATCCCAATAGTTGTAATTGACAACCATTTGTTGTATAATGCGAGTATAGCACAAAGGAATTCAAGATACTAGAACGGAAACCTGTACTAACATTGAAAAGGGGACACGAAAATATGGAGATTGGGCAAATTATACGAGAGTGGCGCAAGGCAAACGGGATAAGCCAGCGGGAACTGGCAGAGCGGCTGCGATGCGGAACCCACACCGTGATGGGGTGGGAGAACGGAATCAACTACCCAGGGTTTTGGGCGCTGGGTGTATTGGCGGACGAGATGCACTGCACGGTAGACTACCTGATGGGGAGGGAAAATCATTCTGCAGCGGCCTGTAAAGAATCCACGATGGAATCAATGGCATCGGAGGCTTCGGAACAGAGGTCAACGGCGGACTGAAGTTCATCCATGGCATCCTGCATGGCGGTGCCGCGGTCGGAATCCTGCATAGACTCCGGCATATTATCGAAGGCTTCTTCCTCAAGATCGTGCAGGTCCTGAACTTGGGAGGAGAGATCATTCTGAATGGTGGAGGAGAGATCCTTGAAAGCCTTGATAAGACCTCGAATTCTAGAGCGGCGTTCTCTATTCATAGCAAATTACCTACCTTATTATATAGTGATTAGAATGAGTGGGTTTTGGATTCGGTTACGGTATGGATAATGGCGGGGCTGCAGGACCAGGCAAAGTGGGGCTGGCGGCCGGTAGAAGTGACGACGGCGGTGACAAGATCCATGGCAGCAAGGACGGCTTTTTGGCGGATGATGTTGCGGTCGTGATCCTGAAAAAGATAGCGGCGGACGAAAACATTTTGAATCTCCGAATTGGCCACGGCGATATAGACAGTGCCGGCAGGCTGAGATTCTGCATGAGGGCCTGCAATGCCGGTGATGCCAACGCCAAGCTCTGCGCCAGATTTTTGAGCTGCGCCGATTGCCATTTGGGCGGCGACAGGACCGGAATAAACAGTATAATTCTTGATGGTGTCCGGTTTGACAGAGACAAGGTTCGTTTTGGCAGCGGCAGAGTAAGTGACAAAACCGTACTCCATAACGCTGGATGCGCCGGGGATGCTGGCGAGAGAGGAAGAGAAGAGGCCGGCGGTGCAGCTTTCGGCAGCAGAGATGTGAAGGGATTTGGATTTGAGCAGCTCAACAAGCTGTTGGGAGGACTGAGGGATAGAATTCATGATAAGGCTCCTTTGAATGGGAGGATGTACGCCAGGGTTTTGCGACCCTGGTTTTTATTTTTTTTAATAGGACAGAACGAAGAACAGCCAGGTAAAAAAGATTTGACCGGTATGAAGGAGCTGGTCGGCGGTAAGAGAGATAGAACCTTCGTTTGCTTTTTGGTGGTCAATAATAGCATGAAAACCGGTATTGGTAAGAATGGAGGAACAGAAATAGGCAATTGCATGGGGATTATAAGGAACGAACAGAGAGTAAACCAGAAGCGGAATTATGATGCAAGTTGACCACATGAAGGAATGCTCGATGAGAGCGGTGATGTAATCAACAGGATAATGCTCCTGAACGAACACCTTGGAGTACTTGAGGTCCCACCACAAACGCTGCTTGAAATCGGCGAGGATTCCCTGGAGGTTGTAATCGGCAATGATGTGGGAGAAAAACATAAGGAGGAGGAGAAGAAATTTGATGGGCATAAGAATTCACCTGCCTTACCAGCCGCGGCGCTTTTTGCCGATTTGTTCTGCCTTATAGGTCAGAGCGCGATCATGCACGCCGCTGATACGGTCGAGATAGTTGGGATTGACCTCAACTTTTTCATCCTCGAAGATATGCTGCCACCAGATACGTTTGGCATCGGCACAATCAACGTGATGTTCCCCTGCAAGCATTGAAAAAGCTTCATGCCGCTGATTAAACGTTTTGCCGCGCCATTTTTCATAGATGGCTTTTTCTTCCGGGGTGGGTTCTGAGATGGAGCGCTGATAGGCACCGAGGGCATTAAAATCTTTAATATCATTGGATGTGTAACCAGCTGCAGCGGCAGAACCGAACAAACCAGCGATACCGAGAATTAAACCAAAACCACCTAACATAATTGTTACCTCCTTGGATTTTGAAAATTGAAATCTATTTGGAACGAAGACGGCAGCGCATGACCTGGATGGACTGGACGCTGCGCTGAAGACGGGCAGAAAGCTGACGGTCGGGGATGGAGTGGACGAGGATAAGATTCATTTCCTCGGTCGTCCATTCACGCTTGGGGTAGCCGGCTGTTTGCCGGTAGTTGTTGCGGCGATAATAATTGCGGGCAAGAGGATCAAGACGGGAAGACATGAAGGGAGTGGGTCAGCTCCTTGTTGGATTTGGGTATTTGCAAAATTAGGTGATTTTCTATTTGAAAATAGGTGGTCTACTAATTTATGCAAATACAATTCCTTCGTTTTTGACAACAAATTTACATTTATAATATGGATATGCGTTGCCATTCGTATTGTAATATCCATCTGCTTTGCCATTATGTGAGCCGCTAACTCCTTGCATCACATGAACTTGCCCGTCAACAAGAAATACACTTCCTGGATAGTTACGGTTCAAGTTTCTATATGCAGGATGATGCTCTTTCACCTTGAGCTTGCAAACATCACCTGGATGGCTTTGACGAAACTCTTCCAAACTGTCGGTAGTCTGTTTAATAGCCTTGTGGCGATTCGTTGCCACTGTTTTGCCATTGAGTGTGTACACGCGGCTCATGTTCGCTTTGTGTAGCACTCTTCTATCATGGCGGCGGAACTGCTTTAATTCGTATGGCACATGGCTGTTTATATTGCTATCACAAACATCGTTGGGTAAAACAGAACAGGCAATGCAATAAGCATCAAGCCAATGGTCTTTACTCACACCGTGCGCTGTACGATAGTCGTAGGTACTTTTACCATTGGTCACAAAGAAATGCTTCGGAAAAAGAGAATTCATCTCTTTCGTCAATGCCGGAATGATTTGATTCAATACGCTCAAAGCACTGTACTTTTTGACGAGTCCGACTTTTTCTTTGGCGAGTTTCTTTTGCCAGGTAGCATCCTTATGAACGAGATTGTGATGCTCCGTGCATAGACCAACAATATTGGCGATAGTGTTGCTACCGTTTTCGGATTTTGGTACTACATGATGGTAATGTTCAATGGGCTTCTCACAAAATAGGCAATGGTGTTCCTGCATTTCAGAAACAGCATTTTCAAGGCTCCCTTTTTGGTAGAGTGGGCCTTGCTGATACTGCCATTTCTGAATGTTAGGGTTGTCAAGCTGCATGAACGCAAATTTGTTGACTTCAAGCACAACATCACTGATAGGAAGAAACTTCTGAATTTTCTTCACCAAGTTGATGTGTGTCTGTAGCAACTGATTTGCAGTAGGCGTAAGCCATCCTTCCGGTCTTGCACGATTGGTGAACTTTGCCTCTTTGTTTTTGATACCAATGCAAAGTACATCTTTCTCACAACCCGGAAGATGGCGCTTGATAACGCCAATTTCTTTTGCACGTTTACTAACACTACCATTTTGAGCAGTGGTTTGCTTTACGCACTTCTTAGAAATAGTGCCGTTGGTTTTTGCTCTCCGCTGACGGCGGCAGCGTCTGCCGTTGGTGCGTCTTGCGCAGCGTGATTCCTTACGCTTTTTCATCAGCTTAGGGACTTCCTTATTGCGGGTCTCAAGATGCGCAGTAAAGACCGCCGCCCCGTCTGCTTTGACAACGGCAACGCCGATGTTGGTCCTACCAGGGTCGATACCCAAGTATAGGGGTTGAACTACATCATCAGTTTCATAAAGCAACTGGATAGTAAACGGTTTTGATTTTACGACTCGTGCTTTTCCATTCTTAAGGAGATGGCGCACATGCATACAGCGAGTCGTTGGCATCAAAGGTTTACCATCTTTGTTTAACACATATACAGTAGGCATATACGCTACCCTCCTTTTACTGTAAGTCTCTCCTGCTGAAACAGGAGGTTGTGTTTCCCTTGGCTGGGTGTTTGCTGTGAGCGGTATTGTACGAGACAATGCCACTCGTGCGGAGCTATCAACTGGGAAAATCGATAGGCGCAACAAACATCCAAATGCCTGTGGTATTTGTAAAAACAGATGGTTTTATTCAAACCACCTATTTTTGCAAATACCCGATTTATTGGGTGAAATCATAGGCGGACTAGGCAAGGGACAGGCAGTGGGTACGCAAAATCTGCCAGAGTTTGCAATCCGGTTTTGTGCGGGAAAGGAGTTGCAGGGCGCGGTCCCTGGACATATCGCGGTGGGCAAGAGGGTAGTTTTGAGCCAGAAAGTTGCGATGGGATTCATTGTTGGTGAAAAGAAGCTCGGTACCGGGGTGAGTTTCCGTTAAGAAGAAGTAGGGGCCGGTAACTTGCAGGCGGATGCCAGCGGACGGAGCACAGTAGAGATCGAGGGGAGAATCATCCTTTGCCGAGGTGTAGCCTTCGCCAAAATAAGAGAGCCAGCGGTGGACGTTGGAACCCCAGGGGCAGACGGTGGGCGGCGGCATGAAATCATTGCCTTCCCAAACTTTTGGGGTAAAAGTTTCATCATAGGGGTAAGGACAATCCTGTTCCGGGGTAAGAGGCGGGGTGTAGATTAAAGGCGGATAGGCGGGCTGGGTGGTGCAGACAGCTTCCAGCGGAACAGAAGCACCTTGGGGCAGAGGAGTGAAATCACAGGCTTCGGTTGGATAGGAATAGCCGGACGAAGAATGAATGTTTTTGGTTTTGACCTGGCGGTAGACGGTGCGGAGCTTACCATCCTGATAAAGGTTGCCGAAGATAAAATCGTTCTGGCTGACAAAGTAAAGAGTGCTACGATCGCCATTGAAACAGAAAACAGCGGCGGCAGTTTGGTCGGCCAGGTTGGGACGGGGGATATCCGGGGCGGCGTGATCAAAATAATCCTGGAAGCTTGTCCAGTTTTTGAAGTAGAACGGGTAGTTGGGATTGGGAGCAAAATCAGAACAAATGCCCTGATAGGAACCGTAGTGAGGATGGGCGCAATCCGAAACAAGATTGACGGTGATGTTATTGGCACGCTTACATTTGATGCCCTGATAAGCGCAGTGACGGCAGTGAAGCTCTTCATCGTAAAGAGGATTTGTGGCGGACATGGAAAAACCCCCTTAGACGGCGTAGTGGATATCGCGGGAGCGGGTGCGGCGGAAGGCGAGAGCGGCGGGAGTGGTGGATTTGATCTGGGTGATGGCATCATAGCAAGCCTTTTCATCCGGGTCAGAGAGTTCATCATCGGAGATGTGGCGGTATTCAAATGTGAGATCCTTGCCTTCAACAAAGGGAGTGCCGGAGGTTTTAGCGAACTGAACGGAATCATTGTTGTAGGTGACTTCGAAGATAAAATCGCCGTTTTTGTTGAAGAAGCGAACGTATTCTTCCGAGGAGGGATCGAAGAGATCACGGCGGACATTGCTGGCGGTATAGACAACACCGTTTGCGAATTTCATGGTGATGTTATAGCGCTCAGCGTTGAGGTTGACAATGTTCAGATCCTTGATAGCTTCCGTGAAAGGCAGGCCGGTGTTGAGTTCAAAGGCGATGGAACGCAGGCAGTCATAATTGAGGTCAACGCGACCGGCAAAACCGATGACGGCATCGATCTGGTCATAATATTCCGGCTTGAGCTTATCCTGCATGTAGGTGCGGATTTCATCGGCGGTGGGGTAATCGAAGCGGAAGTGGTAGTGGAAGCGGCCGGGGCGATTGACAATGAAATCATTGAGACCTTTGAGATCATTGCAGGTGACAACGAAGAGGCGCTTACCGTTGGAGGTACCATCGAACAGGGAGAGCATGGTAGACTGAGGATCGGTTTTATCATTATCGGAGGGATGAGCGAAGGTTTTATCGAATTCATCAAAGAGAATCATGACTTCCTGGTCGATGGATTCGAGGTAGGAGGCAATGCCGGGGATGGCTTCATCGACAATGAGGACGGGCAAGCCGGCAGAGATGGCGCGGGTGGAGAGCAGGCGAGCAAACATGGACTTGCCGATACCTTTTGCGCCGCTGAGGATGACGCCAAGAGAACGCGGGAAAGCGTTGTAGGACGCTATAACTTTTTCGACCTTGGATTCATGCGGGCCATAGACCGTTTCGTTGACCTGCATATTGGGGCGGGATTCCAGGTAGAAGCCGCTGAGCTTGGAGAAACGGACGCAGTAGGTGGCGGCGGGCAGGAAATCGAAGGTGCGAAGGGAATCATCGTAGATCTGGTACTTGATGCCGGTGTTGACGATTTTCATAATTATGTAACTCCTTTTGATTTTTGTTATAGAACAATGTTAAAAGTAAAACAAGGTGGTGGAAAATATTACAAAAATGGGAAGTGGTACGGTTATCAGTACGGGGCTTCGAGGTTGCGGGGATTATAGGGGGCGTAAGTGATTTCGATTTTGCCGGGGCAGGTACAGGTTTTTCCATTGACAAAATACTGACGCCAATAGTCATCGTCACATTCGCCTTTGGAGGTAATACGGAAGGTGAGGGAAGGGAACGAGAGGGAGAGTTTAATCATATCGTTGGCGACATCGAACGGACATTCGTTTTCGGGGTCGAAGGTGAGGATATCGTTCTCGTCATCATAAAAATAGGCGGAAGGATCGAAGGGTATGAGGCAAGGGGAAGCATCGGCGTAAAGGGTTTGGAGTTCATGCTGGATGGCACAGCGGGTGGGTTCCGGGATAAAAGCGGGGGTATCATCGCGGAAGACATCGAGGGTGTAGCGGGTAAAGTAGGACATGGAATCATCTCCTTTAAGATGCGGCGGCGGGATCGGTGAGAGATTTGAACATTGTTTTGGGAAGGCCGGGGATAGATTCCTGACGGGAAATCCACTGGCGCTGGTAGGAGACGGCACGGGGATAATCAGCAGCGGGGGAAACAAGTTTTGGGGTTTCGATGTTTTCAAAGACACATTCCGCGATGATCTGCAGGATTTCCGGCAAGGTGGTATCAGAACCATAGGCGGAGATAAGACCGCGCAGAGAACAGTAATAAGGCTCAACGGCTTGTTCCAGCTGGCGGATGGTGTAGGCGGAGAGGTCGATCGTTTCTGCGGCAACGGCATAATAATTGCGGTTGGGAGAAGCCGATTTGGAGTAAAAAGGAACGATATCAGTGAATTGGTATGTAGTGGGAGAGAGCGCACGGCAGTACTGGCGGGTGTCCGGGTCAGTTTGGAAAAATTGTTTCATTGGGGCGGTCCTTTCAGGGGGTGGTGAGAGGCTGGATGAGGGAATCAAAAGAGATGGAGGAAATGGGGATGGACTGCGGGGAGGAAGAATAATTGGTAAGAGCACAGATAGGGAAGTAAAAAGGGAAATCGTAAAAAGAACATGATTGTCTATCAGATCGTTTTACAATGTAAGAGTGGCCGCAGAATTGTTTCATACCTTCCAAAATGGTGAGAAACGGAGTTTTAATTCCACCACTTTCATTCAAACCGTATTCTTCTGCCATGTCATCCCATGTACGGATGGTGACGATATCACCGGGCTGAGGATTGAAATTCATAGAGTGGCTCCTTTTATAAGATCATCGAAAGAAATAGGAGAAGCAGGAACAGGTGTGGCAACAACGAACATGTCTTCAGTAAAAGGGAAATAGCAGCAGTCCAACATATAGATCCAATATTTATCGTTAATGGATGGCCGGACATGTTTGACTTTGAAAGAGCGACCGCAATACTGTTTCATACTATCGCTAAAGATTATATAAGGGGTTTTAATTCCTAATTCACCGCTGAAGCTGCCATATTGAGAAAGTATATCATCCCAGGCGCGGATTGTGACCGTATCGCCAGGTCGAAATTTGTGAGGGTAAGACGGCATAGGTTAAGCACCACCTTGAAGTAAATCATCAAAGGAAACGGAAGAGGGCGGAGTAGGCACGGGGGAGGATTCAATAAGAGATTGGTAAGCGGCATAAATTTTTGAAGCGTAATACAGTTTGCCATCCTGGGTAGTGAACCCAAAGAAATTTTTATTGCAGACACCTGTGGCAGTGACGATTTGGGTGGAATCAAAATCACCGCGGGAAACGGCAGTAACGTCAGAAACAGGACAGAAACCGAAATGAAACCGAGCTGATAAGTTCATATAGGGAGCGATGAATTGTTTGCGTAGATCAGAGCTTTGGCGAAAATCATCATAGAGAGCTTTACATTGAGCGAAGGAGGGGAAAAGAATTTTTTGGTTAGGAAGAATGGTGGGGTAAAAAAGTTCGGTTGTTTCAGGGATCAAAAGAAGTCACCACCTTGGAGAAGAGAATCAAAAGAGAGAGAGGAGGGCGGAACGGATTGGAGTTTGGATTGTTCAAACATAGGGGAAGAAAAAACCACGGAAGTACCGTCGAAAAAATAAGAATCAAATTTTGGAGATGGATAGCGGTTTACATAAACAATGGGGAATGTCTGTCCGCAATATTTTTTCATAAACTTTGTGAAAGTTTTTGGGACTTTGATTCCACCATATTCGTCCAAACCAAATTCGGATTCCATATCATCCCACTGACGGATGGTAACTTTATCTCCGACGTTGTAGGTAGGATAATCGGCAGGGTTAAGAGATTTCATTGAGGGAGTTCACCTCCGGTAAGGAGTTGGTCAAAAGAGATGGCGGGAGGAATGACGGGAGAGGATTCGTTAAGAGGGGCGAGCATGGCGGGTGATAGGGACCAGTGGCTGAATGTAAGGAGGGTGGTGCCATAAGCAGGATAGAAAGAGAGAAGAGGGTCGTCGAACTGGAAGATATCGGAAGAAAGATAACGTTTATCACTGTCAAAACAGGAAGGTTCATTTACGATGGTGAGAGTGGCACCGCAGAGGTATTTCATTTCGTTATTAAAGAATGAGTTGTCCGGCAAGTAAATACCATAGGCACTATCATGATGGCTGATGGAATTGAGTTCATCCCAGGAGAGGATGCGGACGCGCTGGCCGAGGTAGAGGTTTTGGAAGGTCATAGGAAATCACCTCATTGATTGGACTGGGGTTCGGGTGCCCAGGAATGGGGCTGGCCATCCAGGATTTGCATTTCCTTGGCGATGGAAGCGATAACGAAATCAAGAGAGATGGGCTGACCGGTGGTCTGGCGGCCCCAGTAGGACTTGCCCCAGCAATCAAGAACGACTTCACCGCGGGCTTTGAGCTTTTCACCGAACCAGTTGGAGACCGCCCACCATTCAAAGATTTCGGGCGGGGTGGTATCGAGGTCATCGTATTCATCATCGCTGTAGACAGCACCGCAACACTGGCAGACATGAACAGTTTCGGACTCGCAGCAGGCACGGGCTTGGGCGAGAGTAGGATAGGTAAAGCCGCAGACGGGGCAGATATAGGGGTCCACAGGTTCCGGGACGTCAGAATCATAATCCGGGTTTTGGAATTTGGAATCATCGAGGTCCGTGACATCAACTTCATCAAAGTAGCTGGAATTACCGCACTCGGAGCAGGTTTGGGAGGAAGCATCACAGATAGCGGATTCGTAATCGGATTCATCGAAAGGAGGATCTTCCGGGATATCAGTGCCATAAGCGAGGGCGGAGAGGATAAAATCCATTTCCTGGTTCATATTGCAGAAGACTTCGCGGTTGATGAGCTGGTCGAGAATTTTTTGGTTGGGGGTGGAATCGGAAGAATATTCTTTGTTATTGACGGTGTAGAACATGGGATCAACTTCCTTTTTGTATGTAGGGGTTCAGGATTCAAAATCGGGGTGGTCGAGGGCGGTGGCGTTGGAAAAGAAGACATCAACCATATCCTGATCGGATTCGATGTTGTAGCAGCCGCCGCAGGAACCGTTTACTTCCCACTCATTGGAATCGGGGTTATATTGATAGAGGGTGAGAGCTTTTGCTTCGCCGTTGAGATACTGCTGATAGAGTTCAAGCTCACTCTTGATCACGTTCTCAGCATGAGAGCGCCAGTCCGGGGTGGAGTAGCCGAGGTCGGCCACGTCCTGGCGGGTGCAGACGGCGAAACCGGCAAGGCCGGAATCAAAATCATCATGGAACGGAGTGGTGGAGAGAGCGATGGCGGAGTGAACGTAGGCATAGATAGGGAGTTTGACGTATTCAGGTTCAATGCCGGCTTTGACATCAGGGACAAAAGCGCTGACAGGTATATCACCGGAGAAATAACGGTTGGGGGCAATATAGAATGTGGAGTAACAATCCCAATCCGTGCGGGGGTTGGGAGGAAAGAGGTCGGGTTCTTCGGAGATAAAATAAAGATCATTGCCGGATTTGGCGTAGGTGCCGGTAAGGGTTTGTTTGGTTTGAACGGGGATGGTGAGGGTAGACATATTTCAAGCCTCCTTCTTGGATGCGGATTCAACTTCCGGCTTGGATGCGGCGTTAATATAAGTGTTGACGGCGGCATTGAAGCGATCAAACAGGACACCGCTGTACATGACAAGGGTTTTGAGCTGCTGGGCGGTGCGGTTATAGCGGTTGCGGAACTGGATGTGAGCTTCGTTCCAATCGGTGTTCATGATTTTATAGACGTTGCGGTAGGTGACGGAGAAGTTGCAGGAGGTATCATAGTAGATAGCAGCGGCCTTGGCAATTGCGGCATTGATGGCGGCAGCACGTTCATCCAAAAGGGACTGAGAAGGGGCGGGCTTGGGCTGCTTTGCGGATTCATCCGGCAGGGGAGCGGGAACGGGCTGTTCATCCAGAACGGATGTGGCCGGAGATTTGATGATGCAGGGTTCGGTTTTAATGAGGCCGAGTTCCCGCTGGACACCGAGGGGAAGCTGAGAGTTGGGGTTGGAATCGTTTTTGCGGACGTGCTTGATGATGGCATCGTTATAGAGATCGTTCAAAATAGAATCGAAGATTTCGCGGTAGGTAGTGGAGGATTCGATAATTTGGATGGTGGAGAGATAGGAGGTGCAGGCATGGACTTTGCGGTAGTTGATGCGCTCCTGCTCCTGGACAAAGCCGTAATCGCGTTTCATTTTGGCGTAGATCTGGTTGAGGATATCGCGGCGGGAGGAGTAAAGCTCCGGGGCGTTGCGGATGATTTTATCCATGGTCTGGTAGACTTCATCACGCCAGGTGACAGGGGCGGATACAGGTTTTGAGGCTACAGCAACAGAGACATTTGACTTTTGCGGGGCAGGTGCCGGGGTGGATTCGTTTTTGGGGCTGGGGGCAGGTTCATCATGGACGGCATAATCCTTGGGGGTGACGGTGACGGGCTGCGGGGCGGGCTGCTGAGCGGGGACAGCACCGGCAAAGTGGTTGGCGAGGGCAGCGAGGGTGGAGGTCATTGTAACCATGCAGCGGGTGGTTTCGGCCTGGGTTTTGAGGGTGGAATCAACGAGGGCCTGGATGGTTTGCATGGCGACGACGGAGGTTTGGTCCGGGGTGGTGAGGACGCTGCGGCCATGGTAAAGGGATTCCATAACGTCCCATACGAAGTCCATGAACTTATCCGCGTTGGGCTGGCGGGAGAAGCGGCAGATTTCCATAACACCGCGGAGGGTGTAGACACGGGTATTTCGATTTACCCATCTATTTCCTTCAACACCCCCCAAAGTGAGGGTTGTTGAAAGTGGATCAAGACGGTCTTTATTTCGATCATGAATTTGCTGAATAGCATCATCAGCTTTTACATAGCCTAGTGCTTCACCAATTTGACGCCTTGTCATGTAGAATTCGTTTTTATTGTTTTCGTCCTGGTAGACGTTGCAGGTGAGGGAGCCAAAAGGCTTTTGGGTAACGAGGGTAAGATTTTGAGTCATTTTGAAAGTTCCTTTCTGTGATATGGGATAAATAGATATTGGATATTTGTTATGCTTTGACGGTGTTTTTGCGGGTGAGTTCGAGGACGGTGCAGAACGGAGCGAACCAGCCGCCGCCCGAATAGAAGGCGTGCGGGGTGGAGGGCTGACATTCATAGCAGACAGTACCGTTGATGATAGCGAGGGTGTAGGTAAGTTTGGTCATAATGGTTGATCCTTTCTGATGGTAAAAATAGATTCAAAATAAAACAGGGAACAAGCTGGTGGGAAATGGGCTTCTTGGGTGGATCGAACGGTTGGATCTGTGACGGACATAGTATCGTTGTTTTTGATTTGTGACAGATCTTTTGATGTCATATCGAATTCGTGTGGAGATGCTCAGTCTGCAGAAGGCGCCTACGATCCCGGAGGGGGAGGCGGTAACAAATTCGAACTCTTGGATATAACCGAAGAGTGAAGCATGAACTGAAATATAATCAGCAAATGATTCTATACCTTGTTGGGCTGTTTTATTTTTTGAGGTTGATCGTTGGGGCACGGCGGGGTGTGGTTGGCAAAATCGGCCATGGAAGCGCCGTGGTATTTATGCTTGGGGATTTGCCAGTTGAGCGGCAGCTCCTTTCAACAAATCATCGAAGGAGAGAGTGGAGGAGACAACTGTGGGATAAGATTGTTCAAACATGAGGGAAGTAAAAACCATTGTGCTACCGCCGAAATAGTAACAATCAGAATTCGGAGATAGATAGTGGTTTTTACGGACAATGGTGAGTGTCTTCCCGCAATATTTTCTCATAGGCTCTGTGAAACAAGCTTTTGGGACTTTAATGTCACCAAATACGTTCAAACCAAATTCAGAGGCCATATCGTCCCATTGGCGGATGGTAACTTTATCTCCAATGTTGTAGGTGGGATAATCGGCAGGGTTAAAGGCAATATCCATGGTTATTAGACTCCTTGAAGTAAATCATCGAAGGTAATAGAAGGGGTGGAAATACGGTTTTGTGGTTCATGGGGGAGGATTGCGGGGAGAAGCATGGCAGAGGTGAAAAACCAACCGCGAGGAGAATCACCATCATTAAGGTCTACATAAACATCCGGTGAATAATTGAGAAAATAAATGGGTTCATCAGGAAGATCTTTATCATGAACGATTTTGACAACAATAAACTCTTTGCCACAGTAAGGTTTCATGTCAAGAATAAAAGAAAGTTTATTGGGATGAACAGTGATATCACCGTAAGGATTGGAGCCGAATTCTTCCATCATATCATCCCAGGTGCGGACGATGACGTGATCACCGACGTGGTAAGTGGGGTAGGGGGCTGGCATTCAAATGCCTCCTTTCAGGAAATCGTCAAAGGAAACAGGGGAAACGGGAACCGGGGTGACATAGGGGTGAAATTCATTGGGGGAGAAAAGAGCGGAGTTCCAAGAGAATCTGGCAGCGGCGGAGGGATCGACAGCGGTGGAGAGATCGTAGGGTTTTAAGAAGTAAAAGCCAGAAGCGTCAAGTTTACGAGCAATTTGCATGATGCCGCCACAAAGAGAACGGCGTTTAGGGGGTATAAAATCTGCGTTACCATTAGGAAGGGGATCGAGAAACAGCGCACAGCCAGCATCATTTTTGGGAAGAGCGTCAAACTCTGCGGCAGAAATGATTTGAACGAGGGTGCCAATGGGGTAGGTGGGAAAATTCATTGCGCAACTCCTTTCAACAAATCATCGAAGGACATGGAAGGAACCGGGGGCGGAGAAACGACACTCAGAAGATCCATAAGAGGGCGAAATTCAGCGGCGGAGAAGAACCAGTCATCCCAGGGAAAAACGGTTTTATCTTTAGCGAAGAAAGGGGGCGAGTTTGTATAGGTCTCCTATACCGCTTTCGGAAATGCTAGTAATGACAGCCGAACAACCGCAAACAGGAAGTTTATCTCTGTGAAAAGAATCGTACAGGCCGTAACTGGAAAGGGCAAGAATAAAATTGCCGCAGTCATCCGTAGAACAGGAATAAACTTCTTCTTCGGAGATGATTTGGACAACATCACCAACTTTATAGGTGGGATTCATGGTAGGCTTCCTTTCTGTGATGGGGTTAGAGGTTTGCGATAAGAGAATCAAAACTGAGGTACGGAGCGGGGATAGTGCGGGAGATCATGCTGGGCTGGATGATGTGGTAGGAATCGTTGTGAGGAAAGTAGAGGCGAAGAAGGCCGGATGTACCGAGGATGGCAACGATCTTGCCTTGCTTGCCAAGGATAGGCTCATAGGGGAGAGAATCGGTGAGGGTGAAAGTGGGGCCGTAATCATACTGGAGGGAGCAGAGCATTTCCGGAGCGGAGACGATCTCGACCCAGGTGCCAGGTTCATAGCCGGGGAGGAAGGGGGTCATGGGGAATCACCTGCCTTGAAAAATAAGTTCATCAAAAGAGATGGAAGGAGTGGGGAGAGGAGCGGGGGTGACGGCTTCGGGGGTATCGTCATAAGTAAAGGCGGAATGGGTGGCGACAAATGTTTTGTTATTCATACTGGGGACAATAACGGTGACATAAGCGCCAGTATCAGATTGGACAAAGCCGTGGAGGGTACGACGGGCTATGCCATGTAGCGTTCTGATTTCAAAATAGACGGGAGTGCCGGGTTGAATGTAATAAGGGTCCATAAGAATCACCTGTATGAATTAGAGGGCGGAAATAATTTCATCAAAAGAAACGGTTGGGGAAGGTACGGTATTGGGAGACTTATAAGTGAAAGGATCGTTGGGGTCCTGGATTTCGGTGATGTATCCATGAGGGACGTGGAAGGTGCGGGAATCATCGGTCCAGACGATGACGCAGTTGCCGATATCTTCTTGGACGGTGCCGGAGAGATAGATGATTTGAAATTTAGTTTTCAGGGGGTTGTGATCCGGGCTGATAACTGGTCCTACGGTAAAGAATTTGACCCGTGAGCCGGGGGAGATAAGTTTCATAAAAATCACCTGAATTCATTGTTGTGGGCGGGTTCCGGGGTATTACCAGGCGCTCCAACCATTGGGATGGCCGGAGGCCCAGCGAAAGGAAAGTAAAACCATGACCGTGCGTTTACCAGGCGCACGAACAGGGGGCGCAACGAGCTGCTAAGAAAGGAAAAAACAACTGAAGCGCCTGGGAATGCCCCGGAACCATGGGGCGGAATGGAGAAAATAAAAATCAATTTGTGAAAGCTGATGAGAGGCAGCCACCGGAATCGGATGGTGGTGATGACTGATCTTCTGAGTTTGATTTGGGCGGCCTCCGATGTTGCTCGCTTATTTTGTTAAAGACTGGGGCATTGGCCCGCCCTTTCTGATGCACTGTGAGGCGACCCATCGTGTGTCTGGGAGTACGATGACTCGATGCAGTCGCTGCTGCGACGTGAGTGAGTCCTGGCCAGGGGTGGGACAGGGGGACAAATTCAAACCCTCGGATATCACCGGAGGGTGTTTGGCTTTGACTTGAAATAAAATCAAAACGAAACTTTACCTTTGAAACAAATTGATTTTTTTGAGATTATGCGGTTACGTTGAGTGGGGCGAGATCGGCCTTGATACAGGTTTCAAGGTCAAGGCCGTACTTGGCGTTATACTTTTGGATGATGTATTTGGTGGTATCGGGCTGGACATCCTTGAACCAGGTAATGTTGCCCTGGAAGGACTGAAGGTCTTCATCCGGCCACTTTTTGCCCTTTTGTTTATCGCGGAAGTAGGTATCAATGGTGGCTTTGAAGATTTTATTTTTGCGGTAGCCGACTGTGATTTGGTTATCCTTATTGAGCATGACGCCAAGAATCCAGTTGCGACCGGCGCGGGAGTGGAACTGGGTTTTGGTTTCATTGAGAGTGAAAGGAGCGTTCATTTGGGAGAGAAGCTGGACGATGAGGCGCTCGACAGCATGGAAATTGAAGATAACTTTGCAGGAGACGATGATATCATCGGCGTAGCGGGTGTAGCAGAGGCGGTCGGTGATGGGGGTTCCGTCCGGGTTATGCTTGCCAGATTCAAAATGATTGACGGCCTTGGCGAAGGCGTGGTCAAAGGGGATCATCATGATGTTGGTGATGAGCGGGGAGATGGGGGTGCCCTGCGGCAGTGCGCCGTTAAGGAAGCAGAGGTCAAGGGCTTTGAGCAGTTCCGCGCGGCCGGTGGGGCTGGCAAGGATGAGGTTGAAAGGATAAATGAGTTCAAACTGGGAGAGGACAAACGCCGGCGTGGTGGAGGGGAAGAAGCCATGGAAATCAAAATGGGCGTACCACCAGGCATTGAACTTTTGGTGACGTTTGGCGGCGGAAAGGACGCTGCGGTCCTCGACATAGGCGAAGGCGCAGGTGTGGTGGTCGGCAAACATCCAGGACTGAAAGAGGGTTTTGAGTTCCTTGAGGGCTTTCATTAAGTCGGAGTTGGGGGCATCGATCCAGCGGAGGCCGCCGGAAGCTTTGGGGATGGAAAAATGGTTGTACAGGCTGGAACGGGGAGTGGTGAGGCGAAGAGATTCATACTGCTGGTTGAACGCCTGAAGCTGGAGGATCATTTGCTCCACCTTGGTGATGCGCATGATGCGGGGAGGAACTTTGTTGCAGATGACGGTACGGGTAGCACCGTGGCCGCCGGTGGAAAGGTTGGCGAGGTTGAAATCCCCGCGGAGGAGTTCTTCAAACGTCATTTCCCGGAAACGTTCCGGGCAGTTATAAGTGATGTAAACCATGTGAGTGCTCCTTATGTGAGGGTTATGTTTGTGTTCTGATGGGAGATGGAAGCTGCCGCGAACGCCTTCGTCGTCGATTCCGATGAGGATGTCCTTGAGTTGTTGAGGTTCTGGACTGATTCTGATGGGCCTTTGTGCTAGCATTAGACACTGATCGTCGAGTTTCATCGGTTGGCTTTTTGTAATTTTCTACCAATCTGTGCTTGACGAAAGGTTCGGACGCTGCTATATGTGTTCGGGAGTCACCGTCGGATCCGCCTTCCAGGATCTGGTGGAGGGGTGGGTCAGGGTAACAAATTCGTGCTCTTGGATATGACCGAAGAGCCTGAAGCGGAAAAAGCTTACAGTATACAACACAAACGAAATTTAATGGAACGCTAAGATGACAGGGTTACAGACCGAGGAATGCGGATTCACCCTGGAGGTTGAAGGGGGCGGAGAGACCGGTGTGGATCAGCTCGCCTTTTTTGATGAAGTTTTGGAAGTTGGTGACGGTATAGCAGGCGGCAACGCGAACCGTGGGGGCAACACCGAGGGTAGTGCCGCAGGCCGAAACAGGAACCTGGGCGGTGGCTTCGGCGTGGGTGAAGTTCATTGTGGCGCGAAATTCCGCGACCTGTTTGGGGTCCGACCAATCGGCGGCATAGAGCTGGGCGTCAAAGAGGGCAGTGCGGACATCAAACATGGCTTTAATGAAGGTGTTAAAGCGGTTGGCATCCACGATTTTCTGGCGGATCTCGATGTTATCCACGGCAAGAAAAACGTAACCGGAGAGGGGCTGGCCGTTCCAGCCGGAAGGTTCCAAACGGATATCATTTTTGGCCTCCGGGTTGATGGCACAGAGAATATCGCGGAGGGCTTCCACTTTGGGCTGGCCGACCTGAGGATCAAAAAACATCTGGTTGACGATGTTTTTCTTTTCCACCGTATCAAAATCGTAGAGGGTGAAGTTGGTCAGGCCATAGCGGGCAAGAAGCTCCGCGATGGTGGAGCCGACCGAACCGCAGCCAATGATGTGGATGCGGCCTTTGACATCATGCGGGGAGAAGACATCCAGGCTTTTGGCAAGATTCATAAGGCACCTCCGTTGGTGTGATAATCGTAATAGGTGGGGTAGTGGTCGTAATAATTGCCGTCATCGTCCATCCAGCAGCGGGCGGCGTTATCCCAGACGACGTGGGGCACGGTACCGCCGGTGGGCTTGACGGGAGGGTGCGCTGCGGAATAGACGGGCAGAGCTTTGGTGACAAGGGACTGAGCGGTGGCGGCAAAATCGGAGAGGGTATCGGTGTAGGTGACAGAGATATCATCTTTATCGTAGATTTTGTTGGCGGCGTAGTCATACAGGCGGGCGGTGAACTCGCCGCGCTTGTTCCAGATCATGAAGAGGTAGAAATCATTGCCCTTGAGCTTATTGACAATTTTGGACTCGTTTTCGTCATCAACGCCGGAAGGGGAAGGGGACATGTTGACGTGGCTGTGGGCCTGGTAGCGGATGTTGTTGAAGATTTCATCGGGCTGGGAGAGCAGCCAGTCGTTGTATTTATCCTGGTCGGTTTCGACGGTGACACCAGTAACCTGCTGGGGGTAGACGAGGATATCATAGATTTCATACTCGGTGGGGGAAAGCTGGCGCATGAGGCCGTGCCAGGCGACTTCGGAAGTGAAATCATCAATGAGGCGGGACTGTTTGGCCCAAGCATCGGCGGTAAAATTGATGTTGATTTTATCTTTTGCTTTGGTTTTTGCGAGCTTAACAGAGCCGGCGAGGAGCTGCTGGCGATAGAGTTCGATGGCGGCATCCAGAGCGGTCTGATCAATGTGGATAACTTGCATGGTTATTCTCCTTCCTTAACGGAATCATTTGCGGATTTGAGCTGTTCAATGGCCTGCTTGGGGGTGATGGATTCACCGGCGGCGGTCAGGATGACGGGGATATCCGTGTGATAGGCGGTGGCAAAATCATTAAAGAAATATTTGGTGGAGATAGTTTCGACGAGGTTCATGCTGCTGGCGCTCTGCTGACAGATGGCAATGGCGGCAATAAAATCTCGGCGATCCTCGGCATCCTCCAGCATGGGTTCATAGTTACCGAGGCAGGAGTGATGATTGATGTGAGGGTTGGGAACAGCCTGAACAACGTTCATATCGATTTCATCGGACATGGCTGTGACATGGCAGTCGTAATTAAGCTTATAGGTGGCAGCGAGTTTGATTTTGAAGATATGGTCAATGAACACAGCCCGGAAAAGGATGCGGACATCGTGTTCTTCTTCGCCGGTAAGATCCTCATAGGGGTGGTAACTGTTGAAGATAAAGGTTTCGACATCATCCGGGTCATAGTTGGAGAGGAATGTGGTGATGGTGAGGAGAAGCGCTCCATCGTCAGTATCGACGGAAATACCTTTTTGGGTGTGGAGATAATCCTTGAGTTCCGTGATAAAGGTAGATTCATCTTTGGAGTCAAGGCCGGTCAGCTCACAGTTGATGCTGGTGATGTTGGTAAAAATTCCAGAGATACGGGCGCGGGTTTCTTTCAACTCACGGTAAAGGTTTTCAATAGAGCGCCTGAGATCCGCTTTACGGCGGTCAATGGTACCTTTGAAGAGGGATTCAATCGCTTTATCTACGGCTCTGGAGGGCAGATCGGTTTTGTTATAAAGAGGCTCCGCCATCCGGGCGAGGGTTTCCGAGCCAGTATCCGGGGTGGAGAGGGCGCGGAGGTAAGCGAGCTCATCGGAGGTGAGGGGGTGATCCTTGAAGAGCCAGGGCAGCAGGCGGGGCATGGCTGAGGCAACACGCTGGTAAAAAACACTGCTGTAGAGGCCGCCGTCGCGCTGGAACTGGACGATGGTGATACGGGCGACTGCATCCTGATAAACTTTGTACTTATCAGAGAGATAAGCGCCAATATCCTTGACTTCCTGGATGGAATCGGGGATGGCGGCTTTATCGGTGACAAAGAACAGAAGGGATTCATTCGGGTTAGTGGAAGGCTGGAGGCCGGAATCATCGCCAAGGATGGCAAGGGTTTTGCCTGCGGTGAGGCGGGGGTAAACCGTGCAGGCCAGAGCCTTGGTGAAAATTACTCTGAAAGTGGTGCGGCATGGGGTGTTGTCCTGCCATGTGATGGTGGGCGACATGTAATTGAGAATATCGGTGTAATTGGGGAGTGGCATGGTGATTCATTTTTCCTTTCTGATTAGATTTGGAACGATTGGCCGCGTTTGCGTTGCCCGCTGCCCGCCGCGTGGAGGCTGTTCCTGTAAGGCAGCACCCCGGTGGGGGAAGAGACACCACCGGAGAGGAATCAATCAGGCGTTATCCTGCTTGGCAATGTTGACCAGGTAGCACTTTTCCGCGATACCGAAGTCCGCGAAGGTCTTATCCAGGTCGCCTGCGGCCAGAGAGGAACCATCCAGCTTGGTCTGGCCGGTGGTGTAATCGACATCATGAGCTTCCAGGACGGAGCGCAGGGTGGTGTTGGGGTCAACGGGGTAGGTGTTGCGGTGCAGGTTATCGACGATAGTGACGTTAATCATGGTGAAAATCTCCTTATGATGAAATATTTTTGTGTTGGATTGTGGATTGGGGAAGAAAAATCATGGCCGGGCTGCTTGTTGTGGGGGTGAGCACCGGCCGTTTTGCTTACTGAGCGGCGGTGTCGTTTGCCGGGGTGCCCGGAGTGGAAACTTCAATGCCGGCGATGATGGCATCGTGGTCGGCCTTGAGCTGAGCCAGGGTTGCGGCGGCCTGGGTTTCGATTTCATCCAGGTGCTTCTTGGAGAAACCGATGCGCTCGGCGACATGCTCCTTGGCCTTGGTGATGTTTTCGAGGTCGGCGGGCAGGTCCTCAACGTAGATGGCATTGTCGGTGCCGAAGGCGGACTTGGCGAAGCAGATGCCGTAGGTGGACATGCTCTGCTTGGCGGACGGGGCAATGGCAAAGATGATCTCATCGTCATCGCCGGACTTTTTGCCGGGCTTGGTCAGCTGCAGGGCCTGGGGAGCCTTGGTGTGGAGGGTCTTCAGCTGGGCCATGGTCAGGGTGGAGGTGATGGAGAAGGTGGTTTCGTTGATTTTGACAGTAGACATAATGTGTGTCCTTTCTTTGGCGTGTAGCCAATGTAAAAAATATTTGCAAGTGCGGAATGCACGATTGCCTAGGTTGGGGAATTGGTGAGGGAAGCGAGTTCATGCCAGGCTTCGCGGTAAGTATCGGCGGACTGGATGAAGGTGGGACCGTCACGGATCTCGTAATGGCCGTGGGTGGGGATGATGATATACATGAGGGTCAACTCCTTTTGTTTGTGAAAACTTGTAAATAACAGGGCGAAATAAAACCTGCCAGACGGGGCAGGGCGGGGAACAAATTATAATAAGGCTGGGATGCGCTGTGAGAAACGAGAAGAAAACGGGCGAGAAACTGCATGGCCACAAGGAAACACGGTCTGTAGGGGCTGTGTGGGGTGCTGAGAGGGATGCGGTTTCATGCTGGCGGGTGACTTTGTGATTTTGATTATATACAAGTTTTCGCAAATGTTCAAGCCGTAAAAATGTTGCTTGATGCGGTGAGAATGTTGCATGGCCGATGACAAAATATGTTCGCTTTTTGGCGGTACAAACCCGGTGAGGTGGTGGGTTAGTAAAAGCAATGTTCCAAAACGGCCTAAAAACTGCGTGTCAATACGACTAGGAAGGTTCAAAATCGGGCTGAAAACAGCACGTCAATAGCGTTTATATATAAAGATAAAGATAGATATATAAGAGGGCGGTGCGTCCGGCGTTTGGAATGGGCACGGGTTTTGCGCTTGTGTTACGGTTTTGCGGGACTCTGGGGCACGGGTTTGTAGGCAGCGCAGGTTTTGGTGGCGGAACAGGAAACGGTGTTCGTTTTGGTGATGGGAATGGTGGGTGCGATAGGAGGAGCGGCAAGGGTGGTGGCGGACTGGAGAGTGAGAGGTTTCGTTTCGGCTTTGGCTTCCGTCATCTTGGTAGGTTTGATTTTGCCGTCAATAACATCGTGCAGGTAGTTATAGCAGCCGATGACGAACAGAGACTTGCGAAGAGGGTCAGCGAAGAAATCATCAATGGTGTAAGGATAAGAAGCTTTTTCGTGAATGGCTTCGTTGCTGTAGTTGTAGCCGTAAGAGTAAACGGTGGTGGGGCTGTGGCGGACATTGAATTTGCGGGTGATGTAGTTGCAGCCGAGCTTGACATAATTCATGAAGGCGGCAGAGCTGTAGTTGAGGACATCGCGGACGGGAAGAGAGACGGGAAAATCAGCAGCGGCAATAATTTCATCGTAGAGGGTGACGATACGCTTTGCCAGGCCGGTTTTGGTGGTGAGGAACCAGTCGTCCTGGGTTTTGAGCTGGCGGATGGCGGCGTCAAGAGCTTTTTCGGAAGTGATTTTTCTTTCAAAGTCAGTCATGGTAAGTAATTCCTTTCTTAGCTTAGAGTTTAATAGGCAAAAGAAAAAAGCCTTGCGGGTAGGCAGGGCTTTGGAGGTGATTGATTTTTAAGTTTCTCCCAAAGGAGTTTTTTTATGATACTGAAAATCCAGATCATAATTACGACCGCAGATACATTCCATTGTTACAACAGGTCTGCTTTGCGGGGTTTCGGGTTTATAGATATGAAGAATGCCCTGTGTTTTACCGCAATCGGGGCATTTGAAGTCGGTAAATTCATCACAGAGAGGTTCGAATGTCACCCAGCCGTCCGGGTTGCTAACAATAACATCCCAGATGAGAAACATAATGTTACCAGGAGTCAGGACATCGGGGGAATCCTCATTAAGATTAGAAAGCTTTGGTTCTTCGCCCCAGGACTTATCATACCGAAACTGGGAACCTGCGGGAATACCAGGAAGGTCTTTCAAGGTGGTTACTTTATAAACCATAATGCAACGCTCCTTACGAGTAGGTAGGGCTTTTATGGATATGATTCAAACTGGAATACGGTTTAGAGGCTGAGCTTGGTCGGGTTTTCATCGGCGATTTGAAGGGCGCGATAGAGAATATTGGAGATGGCTTTATTGGTGAGAGCCAGCAACTTTAAGATCTCGGTATCGCTGGTGCAGGTAAAGGCTTCAAAGTGGGAATTGAGATAGTCAACATAAGAGCTGAGAAGAAGAGAATCGTTTTCGTCGTGGTAGGCTGTTGCGGTATCGGCAAGGATGCGGGTACGGGCAAGGGCAGAGATGACAGGGGTGTCACGGAAGTTGATAGGATTATAGCGGTCGGTCACATGATGAACGGTCCATTTTTCCTTGCCGGCACATTCAAGGATGAAAAGGCGGGCGGTACTGTACTCCAAGTTGGTATCAATATCATTCTGGACAGCATCAATCTTATCAGGGGCAGGGTCGAGATTATAAATGCTCTGGCCGGAAAGTTTTGAGATGAGAAGCAGGCGGGGATGACTGGAGGAAAAACCTTCACGGCTGCCGTTGTTGATGTTGGAAAGATAAGCGGAGGTCATGAGAAGGTCCTCACGGGAAGCGGGGATGGGGTAAGCGAATTCATAGAGGAAAGAGGTGAGCTGCTGAAAATCCATAGGATCGCGGTTGACCTGGATGACCATATAGGGTTCATTGTCGGCGCCGAATTGTGTGACCGGAGGGGTGAAGGTGCGGAGCTGGGAGAGGGTGATGTGATGAATCATGGTTAGTCCTCCGTGTCATCGTTTTGAACAAGGTATACAAGTCTGGATTTGACAACGTTTAATCTGTCTATAAGAGTTTTGCGCGTTCTATTCAGCTCTTCAAAACTAGAACTTTCAACAAATTTCGAATAGAATCCAGGTCTAGGGAAGCAATCTTCATACGATTTTATAAACAGAACTTTATCTTCAACGCTGTATTCGTCTAGTGTTGGTGGGGTAGGCGTATCCGAAACCTGATAAAAATTATAGGTAAACTTTTCATTTTTGCTTTTACCATCCTCCCGCTCTATAAGAAAAATACGATTGGGATTATGCTCCAAGTTGAGTTCAACATCTTCTTGACGGTCATCCCAAGAAGGAACGGCAGATAAAATACAAGAGTAAACACGATATTCATGAGAGATGATAAGCCAACGGGTTGCTTGTGAATTTTTATTGTGAGGCCGGGTACAGATATCACCTGTGATAAAAGCAAGATCAGCACGGGTTCTGACAGTGGGGGCCGTAAACTTATCAAGGTATCTAATAATATCATAATAGGACACAGCAGACTTATTGACCTTGGTAAAATATATCGTTCCGTCCGGTTCTCCATTGCAATCGACAACAAGGCTTTTGGGGATTTCAGCTAAGGCTTGAAGCTGCTTGACATTAAGCCAGGTAATCATGATTGATATATCCTTTCGTTATAAAGTTCAAACGGGAATGCCGGTGATTTCTTCAAAGATATCGGGGTCAAAATTGGGGATGGAGTGAACAACTTCACGCTCTTTGGGGGTTAAGGTATGGTTCCACCAGTTGATACGATCTGCCACAGAATAGCGTTTGGATTTCATGATGCAGCCTGTGACTTCACATTCGGGGTGCTCGGCTTTTTCTTTAGAATCAACGTATTTTTCATCAATAACACGAGTGCCATTGCCCGGCATACTTTGCAAAATTCGAAAAGCATGACTATCACGCCATTGCTGGAGAGTAAGGCTAGAGGGTTTATTGAAGATCATAATGCAGGGCTGTTCTGTACAGAACACACCACTGGAAAAAGAAGTTTTATTCCAGTCACCAGAGTTATTGTTGCCGATATTATAGAAACCAGAATTTCCATGACCGTTATTATCACCGCCAGAATTATAGTTTCCGATGTTGCCTCCGCCGGAGTTGCAATCGCCGGTATTTCGGTTGCCAGTATTTTCATCACCGATATTTCTCCAGCCAGAATTTTGATTACCAACGTTGTTGTTGCCGTTATTCATATGGCCGAAATTGGAATCCTGAATGTTATAGCTACCATAGTTGCAGTCGCCAATATTGCCATCGCCTTTATTAAAGTTGCCAATGTTCATAATGCCGGTGCTGGAATTGCTGATATTGGCAAACAGTTTTAATTCTTTCTCGGAAAGTTCTTTGACAATGCAGAAGTGGTTTGTGGCACCGAATTTATCACACAGAAGAATCTTATCAAGAGCAACGATTTCAACAAAGGAATAATTTTCCAGATGATCATTGATTTCATCCAGGCCAGGAATAAACCAATACGCGAGGTTAGAAAAGAAACGGAACGAACTCCAGAGGTCCAACGATTCATTCAGATAATAATCTTCGCCGCAGCAGTAAGGCGTTTCACGGCTGTGCATTCGACCATTAGGGCTTGACATAATTTGTGTTCGACTTTTGTTAAGGACCATATAACCTTTCTGGGGACCGGATACTTCTTTGGGCTGAACCTGATTCCATTTATCGAAAATAGACATGATAGTAATTCCTTTCTTGAATCACTTTTTGATTCGGTTAATGCACAGCGGCGAGGACGGGGGCGGCGGCACAGCAGAGGGTTTTGCAGCCGATGACGCGGCCTTGGGTATCGCGGACCATGCAACAGGGGTAAAAAACATCGGAGCGGGTGGGAACGCGAGAGGCAACAAGGGCACTGACAATGTAAATCGTATTGGGCATGGGGTTTGGCAGGTTTTCGACATCGCCATAGTAAGAGTGGGAGATGGGGATGGTTGTACCGGAAGCGGTGGTGAATTCGCCGTCAGAAATGGATTCAACATAGACGCGGGCAACCACGCCGAAGGGCTTGATGGAGGCGGTGCCAATGTTGATTTCGTGCGGGGTGAGGTTGAGAATTTGGGTAGACATGGGACGGTACTTCCTTTCATGCTGCGCAGCTTTGTGGCTTGCGGATTCGTTTCTGAATTTACAATTTGTTCATGATATTTGTTAGGATGGTAGAATTTATGCGGATTTTGGCTTGAAAAGTTTGGTGGAAATGGAGAAAAAATTTTGTTTTGCGGTTTGGCTTATGATTGAATTATACAACCAAACGTTGTGATGCGCCAGTACAAGATGTTGGACATCAATAATAATAGCGGCGTTCCAAATCATATTCGCCGTTGGGGGTGAGGCCGTCTGGGGCGGACCAATCGCAGGCGTCCTCTTCATTTTCGGCAGAGGGGCGGATGATGGGCCAGGTGACGACATAGCACGGGGCGGTGAAGTCCTTGGCGATTTCGTTGGGGCAGATGGCGGTGGCGACGTACTGGGCGATGCCGTGGTAACAATCATAGGCGCAGTAGGCTTGCTCCAGGAGGATGAGAGGTTTGCCATCATAAGAACAGGCACCGTTGAGTTCCAGGCGGGCGAGTTCGGATTGGAGGTTGAAGGGGTGGCGGGTTTTGGTTTTCATTTTGGGTTCGACCTTTCTTTAGCAAACTGTGTTGTTATGAATGGGGGAGCGGCGTTTTGACGTTCAAAAATCAATCTTGAGGCGGCGCTCTTTGACAGGGATGTTTTCAAAATGGTAGCCGTCATCGTAAGTGTTGGGGATGCGGGTGCGCTTGGTATCGTGGCGAATGGTGGAGAGTGGGGCGGCAAGGAGCAGGGAGAGGATAGCCCCGGCAGCGGATTCAATCTCGGAATCAGGGCAGCCAAAGCCGATAAGCGGGTCAGTAAACCAGGACTTGGAGCTTTCTTCCACACAGGCATCGCCGGAGTAGGTTTCGCTTTTGGGATCAATAGGGGCTTTGATGTAATGGAAGGGAAAGAAGGGGTTATCGTCCAGTTCATAGTAATAGTAAACGCCGTTCATTGCGAAGCTGATATAGCTGGTGTGGGTGACGGTGATGGGGGCGTTGGGGATGGCCTGGAAGCGGGCGAGTTCCTTTTGGAGGTGGAGATTTGCGTTTCCCGCTCTTTGGGGTGGGAGGTTGGGCCGGCATTGTAAGAGGATTCAAGGCGGCGCTGTGTTGCGGTGCAGGCTTCTTCCAGGTTGCGGTCAGAGAGGACGGCGGGAGGCAGGGGTTTCACTTTGCCGCCCTGGGCAGTAATGAGCTGGGCCAGGCGGGTGAGGATGCGGGCAGAGTTATACTGCCAGGAGGTTGCGTGATGACGTTCGTTCTCTTTTAAGACAATCATTTTGATACTTCCTTTCATCGGAGCTTAGAGATAGTGGGCGGGAAACGCCTGGCCGACTTCTTTATAGGTGGTGAAGATGGGGCCGTGGTGGCAGATAAAATCATGCAGGCCGGCACGCAGGGCACTGAAGATTGCGTCTTCGTTGTAATGGGCGGAAGCTTTGTTATAATCGCGCTGCCAGGTGGTAAAGTATTCTCGGATTGCTTTGGATTCCCAATCATTTTGGAGGAAGGCGGGAACTTTGCCGGAATCATACTGCTGCCAGACTTTGGCAAAACGGATATCGCCATAGATGCGGGAGGCCATGTTATAGGCGATTTTCTGCTCTGCGGTGCAGACGGACTTATTCACGCCACGGATTTTGTGGTATTGCAGTTTCATTGCGGAACTCCTTTCCATCAGAGAATAATCTGGGTGCCTTCATCCAGGGCTTTGCGGAGGGTATCGGCAAGCGCGTTGAGGTCCGTAAAGTTTTCATTGGGCAGGGGAGAGTTGACGGCGTGATAGACAAAGTTTTCAAACTGGCTGCGGGTGATGGTGCCGGATTCGGCCAGCTTAGCGAATTCAGCGAGGGAATCGGCGGTGGGCTTGGGCTGATGAAGGGCGAGGGCATCCAGCATTTCCGGCTTGACTTCCGTGTAGCCAACGGTTTCAACATGTTCATCCGGGAAGGCCGTTACGATAACTGTGCAGTTGGGAATGGTGTGGGAAACGATACGGGAAGCGCAAAGGTCCGTGACGGTTTCCATAACGGTGAAGTAACGGTCACCGGCTGCGGTTTCATAATAGACGCGGAACGGGGTTGTTTCGGGGTCAGAGAGGTCATCGGCAGGCTTAACGCGCAGGTCTACATAGTGCGCGGGGTTCTTTTCAATTGCGGTGCGGCACTGGTCAAGGATGTTCATTGCGGCGTTGGAAAAGCATTTGAGGCTTTCGACCGACTGGGATTCACCTTTCAGCCAGGCGTGGGCACTCTGGCGGGCTTGACAGGCGGCGGGACGGGTATTGAAATAGCCGATGATGGTGGGCAGGTGAAGGGAATCGGTGAGGACGAGGGCATAAAGAGAATTCAACATTTTGGGTACTTCCTTTCATTTCATACTGTTTTTTGGCAGAGGATTCAATCGGCATCAATGGCCAGGGCGTATTCATCCGACTGGCCAAAGACAGTGAGGGTGACGGTTGCAGGGCTGGACGGGTCATAATCAATTTGGATGTTGGTCATGACCAGGCGGCAGGTGGCGGCGAAGGTTAAGAGGATAAGGCCGAGGGAGAGGAGGAGTGCGGAGAAAATGCGGCGAGGTTTCATTTGGGGGACTTCCTTTCATTGGCAAAGCCGATTCAATTTATGATGCAATAAAAAACGCCCTGGCGGTGAAGTCAGAGCGCAAAGAACTTATTCATGATGGGATGATGGGGTCAGGCCGCTTTGCGGTGGGTGGTGGTGCGGTGCTTTGCCGCTTTGGGGTTAGCCACTGGATCAAAACGGGCAGGGAAACGGCCAACAGAATGAAGGGGTGGCGAGTGGCCAGGGCGGGAAGGCCAAAGAGAATGGCACACTCGGCGGCGCTGAACAGGATGAAGCGGGCGAGAAGTTTTGTTAGCTTTTTCATGATGGGGGCTTCCTTTCGTTTTATGGTTTGGATTTGTAAAAATAGTTTTATTCTGGTATAATGTAATAAAAATCAAGTTGTAAAAGAGGTTTTAGAATGGAAAAGCAATTTAAGACAGCCGAGGAACAGCTGGAACATATCAGACAGCTTAATAGAGATCGTGTAAAGCGCGCAAAACTTGCGGGAAATCGCAATGAAAGGAAAATTGTTTTAGTAAAAGAGGATGATGAAGCGCTTTCTGCTATACTTGCAAAACTTGATTGCACGTTTCCGCAGATGATACGGCGGTTGATTAGTGGGGAATATGAAATTCATCTTAGAGATGAAAACAAGCAATAAAAAAGGAACCGCCTTGTGAAAAGCGGTTCCGGTTTGGGATTCGATTTTGAAATTAGTTACGGTTACGGTTCAACGTAAAGGTTTTCAATCGTAAAGCCGACTCTGACGCGATCTTCATTTGAAGTTTCGATTCTAACATCAATATCCAAATTAAATGCAAGCAGCATCAGATCTTTAAAATGCAAAAATTCATCAAGCACCAAAACAAGTTCAACGTCATGTTGGTTTACATAGGGAATTAGCTTGAAAGTTACCTTATCATTCAGCGGATAGGTTTTGGCGTACTCGATGTATTTTGTGATAGCTTTTTGCAGCTGATTCATTTTTTGCAGCTGAACGGGATTTACAATCAGAGTTTTGGGGCGTTTGAGTTCTTTTTCAACTGCTTTTCCGATTGCGTAAATAACAGAATCGTGCGGGTCAGCGTCAGGGCCGAGATCAACGTTTTCAAAATCGAATTCAAAAGTTGGGTCCATTGTAAAACTCCTTTGCGTTTTGAATTTTGCGAGGGAATTGGGCTTGCGAAACGGCAAACCCTATGTAATTTCATTTTACTACCTATTCGCAAAAGAATCAACAACGGGCGGCTTGCCACTCTGCATTTTTATGGGCTTGTGACCATCCAGAAGGAAATTCATTTTTTCAATTCATTTCCCTTTTGGGCTGCATTAACAAGGGCAGACTTTAACCGGTCTGCCAGCGGTTGGGGTTACGCTTTACGCTTCAATCGTGTACGGCTTGCCAGTGGTCAGGTGGTACATGACGTTGCCAACAATGATTCGCATTTCCTTCGGGCTTGCCATTCGGATTGCCAAAGCGGTTTTGCCCGCCTTGGTCATGCGGTTTTTGATGTAGTTGATATCCTTGGAAGTGACCTTCAAAGCGTTCAGCTTTTTGGCCGGTTTTACCGGCTTTTTGGAATCGGATTCATCGGTCGGTTCCTCTTTGGGAACGTAATCAATGAACACGATGCAATCAACGATAGCTTGCAAGTCACGAACCATGCTCTTCATGCTGCACGATTTGCGGGACAGGTTTGCGAATTCGCCGTCAGCATCCTTATATTTTGCGGCGAGTTCATTCTGTGCTTTGGCATCAAGTTCAATTTCGGTGCCAAGGTTCAGAGCCAGGCTTTTCAGCCAGGATTCAAGATAGAAGGGCCACTGGCCATTGACGGCCAAAGTGCCCTTTTCGGGGTTGCAATGCTCAAAGTCAACCAGGTCGATTGCATTGCGGGCCTTGCGGTCATCGACACTGATGGTTACGGTGCCGTTTTCATTCTGTTTTTTCTTCAGCACCTTTTTGGTCATTTCGCCATACTTGCAGGCGGCCAGCATGGGGGATTCTGCCTGATAGCAGGTCAGGTAAATTTCGTTCTTCTTCAGTTCGTTGTACTCGTCAATCACGTTGGTCAATGCCGTTTCAGCGGTTGCGAGATCCTTTTGGGTTGCGTCATCGGCGGCCAGAAGGTCCTTATATGCCACGGTTTTCAGCTTAATTTCGTTTTCAGCGGTGGCAATCAGGGTTTTCAGTTCGGCCATATCGGTGGTTTTCAGTTCGGTTTTCATAGTCAAATTCCTTTCATTTTGGCAATTCCGTGGGGGATGCTTTCCCTCATCAGGTATAAGAGCCAGTCCTTACACGACAAAACCGCCCTTTCTTGCGAAAAGGCGGTCTGTTTCGGTTTTATGAATAACCCCTTGCGGGGCGGAATTCGATTTCCGAGTCAAGTTTATACTCCTTGTGTGATTGAATCCGCTTCATTTGCACGGCGGGGTTTTGCGGTGCCAACGGTTTTAAGCAGTCAATGCCCCATCGGAGATAGGACAAAAAGGCACACTGATAACATCGGAGATATTGCCAGTGTAAATGCCAGTCGCTTTAGAATCCGTTTGCAGAATCAGGTTCATCAAACGCATGGGGAGGTCTGAAGTAACAGTTTCCAGGGCATAGCTTTCCCAAACTTTACCTAGTTTTCGACTCCAGCCCGATTTATGCTTCGTTCAAGCCGAACTTGCGAATAGCCAATCGGTTTTTTGTTCGCCCTGCCATTTTCACTAGGATAACAGGCCCCGCATTTTTAGCAAAATGTACTGTTTATTTTTAGGTCAGAACTAGACCGCGTGGGAAGGTGTAAGCGCTGTGTACCGCGCCGCGCTGTGTATCGCGCCGCGCTGTGTAAGTGCTTACACCTATAACGTAAAAAAAACAGGGGTATTATTCCAACTTTTCAAAAAATTTTTAGAAAATTCTAAAATAATAATCCGCAATTAAAACATAACAAAAAAATACCCCGTTATACTATCCAGCTTCGGGATAACATAACGGGGTATAGCGGGGTATTATGGAGTATTAGAAGGTGGAAGGTGTAAAGCCATTATTTAACAGAGCTTTACGGCATGTCGCAAGGGTTTTTGAAACTTTTGATTGACTCCAATCTAATAATTTTGAAATTTCTTGCTGCGTATATCCAGCGGCGGTATAATAGCATATATCCTGACCCCGTTTAATATCACGCAGAATATAACCGATATCTTCCCAAAACAGCGCGCGTGATTGAATTGTATCGGGGTTACTATAACGCGGCTCTGTTAATCCGGTACCTTTACCCTGTATTGCGTCATTATTGCCTTCGGTTAACTTTTCTACACTTTCAAGTGGTACTGTTTTGGTGCATGTTTTGCCGGTACTATCTATATAGGTAACACGGCCGGTTATACGCGCCGCGCGTTGACTGTTAATCCATTTGTTTGCCGCGTTAATACCGTACGACAAAACAGCGCGGGGGCCTTGCAATAGTACAAGCTCTTTTGAGCTTCTCTTTTTATATATACGTATAACAGTAAAGTTACTATCCCCGCCTTGTACCCAATTATCAAGCGGCTGTTTTGCGGCGGTTGCAAGTTCAACATAATGCAAGACAATAGTTTGAACTAGATCTGCGGCGGCGGTACTATTACCAGGCCATACCCCGCAGGTAGCATATCTATTGATAGCTTGATATAGGTCCCGCAGGGTATCGCTATACTGTTTATCATAGGCGACTTTTGCGGCGGCGGCGGCTGCGCCAATAGCCGCGCGGTATACCGGAGGGACACTATCGGCATATTCCCATTTTTGCGCCGGCGCGGAAAACTCAAAATGTAAAATCACATTCTGATTTTTGTCATTCTTTTTTTCGTTCAACATTTTTTGTGCCTCCATTTTTTTGTGTGTATTGTTTTTTGTGTGCTTCGGGGTATGTGGTATATAGGCCGCACGTGCGGCCTACACATATATAATAAGTAGCTCTTTGCCCCGAAGCAAGATACTTGCAATAAAATTATAAATATATGAAACAAAAGTATATAAATAAAGTGCGGTGCGGCGCTGCAAATAGAAGGCGGCAAAAATCAAAGATATAGCGGGGTATGAATATTATATGCTATATAGTATAGGTCAGCTGACCCGACGGCACGGCACGGTATATAGTACTATAAACGGGACCATAAAACAGCGCCTGGTATACCCTCTGTAAAGCAAGAAAAGCGCCAAAAATCAGCAAGTGAAAAGGCCGTAAAATAGCGGTATACCGCTAAAAATCCACTACTTGCAAACCACGTTCAATAGTTTGCATATGGGGGCAGGTTAAAAAGAAAAAATGACGTGTGAGCGTGGAAAACGGGTTAGTTATCCAATCTCACTCCCGGCTCACAAAACACAAACCAGCGTACCTACGTTGCTTCTCCTTCTTCCATCTCCCCACCTCATCTCCTCCTTTCTCCAAACCCCTCCTTTCCTCCACTTTCCTCCCTCTAGATCCCTGTTTCCTTAATCGTTCCCTTTCTCGGAGAAAACCGCATAACAATCCGCTTTCCAGGCTCCTTTGGGGCCTTATTTTTTTACTCAAAAACGCCATAAAAACGCACAATTTGGCCACTAAAACGCACAAAAACAGCGCCAAAACGCTAAAAAACGCATTATTTCCGCTCGAAAACGCCTCGGAGCAGTCCGAAACGCCGCTTTACAACCCCGAAACGCCCCAACATTGGCCCCACCGGAGGTTAAATCCCGGCAATTCCATGGCAAATCCTGGCAATAGGCGCCACTATAAGACGGCTGCAGGCTCTGTGAGTGCTGTTTTGGCCTCTAGCGTGCCATATATATAAAGGAAGGCACCCTACGGAGGCGAATTGAGATTCCGCTACCGCAGGCGGTGGAGAAGTTAGGTCCCGCCACCGCAGGTGGTGGGGGATAGTTTCCATTACAACACCGATCGGGTCCCTTTGGGTGGGTCCCCTTGAGTGGGTACTCCCGCAGGAGTATAACGGCACCGTAACATGGTCAGGCGCGACCTGAAATCTCTCGCCCCCTACAGGTGGAACCTAAAATGCCTCAAGCGCAGCTTAAATTACCCCAGGCGCAGCTCAAAACCCCCGCCCCTACAGGCGGAGCCTGTGTTACGCTTTCTCCTGAAATTTATTTTTTGCCACTGTTGACTTCTTGTAATTAGCAGTGCTATAATAGAACCATAAGATAAAGCTCCGCAGGATAAAGCTCCGTAGGACACACCACACAGGAGGGAAGCCCACCATGAAAAAAAGAAACAACGTAGCTCACTTTATTCCCCGCACTGTTACTATGCAGGAAGCCACAGAGGCCAAGGGTGGGTTGGACCTACAAGGTGCTGCAAGCTTACTGATGGCAATGATGCAGGCAAGCGCCGATGCTGACGGCCACAACGCCCTGATGGAACAGCTGGCATCCGCCATGGGTTATAAGCTGGTACGCGAAACACCACAGCCGCGCCAGCGGAGCCGCAGTAAGAAAGCCCGTGCCGCCCGCTATGCACAACCCAAACTGAGCCTGGTAAAAACCAATGGTGTAGCAAAACCAACGCCGGCAGAGCCGATCCGCAGCCGCGAAAACTTTAACGCCATTGCCACCTACCTGCATACCCAGGGACGCCCGTATAACAGGCAGCGGAACTATACCTTATTTATATGTGGTGTGACGCTGGGCCTGCGTGTGGGTGATCTTTTACGCCTTACCGTGGATGATGTGTGGGATTGTGAGCACAACTGCCCGCGCCACCGCGTTATTATCATCAATGAAAAGACCGGCAAGCGCACCAATGACCTGATTACCCCGCTGGCAGCAGGCGCGATTACTGCCCTGATTGAAGAGATGCGGGGCCGAACCATGAATGTGCTAAAGCCAGGCTGGCCATTGTTCCAAAGTATGCGCAGCCCCAAGGGAGTGCCGCAGCCGCTGGACGAAACACAGGTGTGGCGGATCTTAAACCAAGCGGCAAAAGAGTGCGGCATTAAAGAGCATATTAGTACCCACAGCCTGCGCAAAACCTATGGCTATGCTGCAAACCACGCCATGACAGAGGCCGGACTGCCGGCTGGCCAGGTGATGGAAACGCTGCAAAACAAGTTCCACCACAGCAGCCAGAGCATTACGATGCGCTACATTGGCTTGAGCCAAGAGCAGATTGATGCAACGGCAATGGCGGTAGATACAGTGTTGGGAGTGCCGCCGTTGGCTACTATATAACGATGCCCATTGAGCTTGGGTGCCTGGCAAGCACCCACTTTTTTACCTTTACTAAATACAAGTTTTCGCAAATGAAGGAGGCAAATAATTTATGGAAAATCACAACACAGGCACCATCAATAGCTCCGCTAGGTATTGTTTGGTAAAACCGGGCGACAAGGTGCGAATTACCAAAACACACCGGGCGGGTATACGCCAATATGCGGCATGCGAGGGCGATACGTTCATAATTACCAAAGTAGTGGACGGCCAGATCCCCTATGGGCGGTGGCTGCAGCCGAGCGGTGTGCTGGCGGCCAGTGAGCTGAAGCTTGACCCAAACTGCTACACATTGCTTACGCCGGAGGAATGTGGAGCACCGGCTGCTACGCCAGAGCCAACCACGTTGCGCAGTGTGACGATTGATGTGAGCGACCCAAAGGGGGCACATAAGGCCGTGGATGATGCGTGCGCAGAGTACCAGAGCAGCCAGACGATCCACTGGAGCACGGCAGAGACATGCAGCGTAAAACTGAGCGCCCGAAGAATGATGGCCCCGCTATGTGAGCAAGGTGTCAGCATGGTTTGGTTTATTGAATCAGATCCAGGCCGCCGGCATGTTTGCTTGGAATGCGACAATGGCACGCCGGACACATGGGCGAAAAGTCATGGCTATTCTACCAACTATGTACAAATCACCTTTAACGAGAACGTAGAGTTCAATGAATGGATTGGCCGTTACGCCTGCCTGTGCGTATTAACGGGCACACATGTTGCCGATGTCGTTATGCGCAACATTAAGATTGACACTTAAATAATTAACGAAATTTTGGAGGTAAAAAACCAATGAAGAAAATTCCAACCTTATATAAGCGCGAGTTCAGTGGCCACAAGATTACCGGAATCCGTGACGAGATTACGCCGGGCTGTGAGGCGGCACTGACGGATGAGAGCATTGCCACATTGAAGCTTGACGGTGCCTGCTGCGCGATTATTAACGGCGAATTCTACAAGCGCTTTGATGCTAAGCCGGGCAAAGCAGTACCGGAGGGCGCGATCCCGTGTGACGAGCCAGACCCGGTAACTGGCCACTGGCCCCACTGGGTGAAAGTGGCGGCAGATAACCCTGCGGACAAATGGTTTGTGATGGCACGAAACAACAGCTGGGATGACCTGCCGGATGCAACCTATGAGGCGATTGGACCGCACTTCCAGAAGAATCCCTACGGGCTGAACAAGGACGTGCTGGTGCGGCATGGCACGATCAGTATTGATATCCCGAACCTAAGCTTTGAGGGAATCCGGCGCGGGTTGGAGTTGGCCGCCATGGAGGGCATCGTGTTCTGGCATGAAGGAGCACCGCTGTGCAAAATCAAGCGCAGTGACTTTGGCTTTAAGTGGCCGGTGACGCAAGACGAGCTGAACGCGGAGTTTGGGGCAAATAATCCTGATCCGTGCGAGTTGGTGCGGCGGACTGCGGCTATGTACAGCAAGCATGAATTTCCGGCAGATACGACCAAGATGTTTGATGCTGAACATGAAGCCACCAAGGAGGAAGTGAAGGCATGAAAATTATTGACTTCGAACGCAAGGGCAACCTGGTACGGTTCTACCTGGGTGATGATGACCTGGTGGAATGGTACGGAGATGACTGGAACGATACGCCGTATGAACACAACGCAGAACGAGTCTATGACGAATATATCAAAGGCTACTGCGATATGATGTTCCCGTTTGACGATCTGGTACTGGAACCTTGCTGCGGAACCTGCAACAGCGGGTGGTGTAAAGATGATATGGTGGCGCAAAAAGTGCCCTGCATTATTCAGGTGCCGGCTGCAGTACATAGTGACAGCTTTGATGAAAGTTTTGACCACTGGGTAGGGGCCAAGGGCGTACATAAATTTTATTTTGGCGACCATATGGAGCCGAGCGCTATGGCTGCTACCAATCCTCATTCCTAAATAATAACTTTGGAGATTTTTAACAATGGAACAGACATGCTTTAGATATTCCGTACAGCCACAGACGGAACACATTAAGGATTACACGCATACAATCGCCGTAATGTTTGAAGACATGGTAGATTATGCAGACCGCAATGGCCTTGACCGGAACGAGGTAGTAAACGAGATGCTGCACGACATGAACGCTATGAGCGGTTACTGCGATATGAATAAATACCGGCCGTTGCCGGAATAAAAAAGGTGCGGCATGACGATTGAATTATGGCGGGGCAGCTGAAAGCCAGTAGGCAAACTTGATCTTGAATAATTGGGTCAAGGACAGTGACACCCATATTTTTACAAGGAGATTTTTTATGGGAAATTTGCAGGTATTCAAATACGAAAACAACGATGTGCGCACGGTGGAGATGAATGGCGAACCGTGGTTTGTAGGCAAGGATGTAGCTGCTGCACTTGGTTATGGAAAGGGAAAATCTCTTGCTAACGCTGTAACAAATCATGTTGATTCTGAAGATAAAGGGGTCACTGAATTGATGACCCCTGGCGGTAAACAAAACGTAACAATTATCAACGAGTCCGGCTTGTACAGCTTGATTCTTTCCAGTAAACTTCCCACCGCAAAACAGTTCAAACGCTGGGTTACCGCGGAAGTCTTGCCGGCCATCCGCAAAAACGGCGGTTATATTGCCAACCAGGAAACCATGACAGACGCGGAACTGATGAGTCAGGCTTTGTTGGTTGCCCAGAAAACGCTAGAAGCCCGCACTAAGCGACTGGAAGAATTGGCTGCTGCGAACAAACAGTTGGAAAGCGAGAACGCTGAAATGTCTGGCAAAGCACAGTATTTCGATGCCGTGATCGATCGGAATCTGCTGACCAACTTCAGAACCTTTGCCAGCGAATTACATATCAAACAAACTGTGCTGGTTCAGTTCCTACTAGACAAAAAGTACCTGTACCGTGACACACAGGGCAAACTCAAAGCTTATGCGGAGCGCAACGATGGATTATTTGAGATCAAGGAATTTGTGAACCGCGGTAACGGGCATGCCGGGACCCAGACACTGATTACGCCCAAGGGACGCGAGACATTCCGGCTGCTGATGGAAGCCGAAGGACTGATTGGTATGTCGGACGATACTGAGGACATGGCCGATGCTGGTTGAAACAATTTATACGGGTATAAAGATTTGCGCTTTGGCTAGTGTGTGCGCCTATGGCTGGCTGAGAGTACAGCAGGAACGCAAAGCTGAGACAGCTAAAGAACAGGCAGAAAAAACTACATGCAAGAATTGCTGTTACTGTCGGATGATTATGACTGATAGCCGGATTGTCTGCGAACTAGAAGAGAAGCCGATAGAACAACCTGCCCATTGCACGCTATTTACAGAATGGCCTGAAGACTACACGTCCAGCTTATGTTTATACTGCAAACACTGCAAAAACTATGGCAAGTTTTTTGTTCGTTGCGATATAAGCGGGTTGCGTGATAAAGCCGAAATTACCTGTATTAACTATGAAAAGCGCCGCAAATACTTCCCAGATCTAGGAGGAATACACTAATGACCAATGAAGAATTTGAAATCCGCAAGAAAGAGACTGCCAGTAACCTGCAATTATTGCTTGACGAGATGCGGCAGCTGCACGACTGGATTGTGCTTAACCCGGTAAAAGAAGTCACACAGGAAGACTATAAGGACTGGGAGAATTCGTTCGGTGCTCTACTTGACAGTTTCGAGATCCTAGACTGCAACTAATAAGGAGAAACTTTATGTCAAAGTTAAAAATTGCCAGTGCCATAACTTACGCTTGCGCTGCAGCCACTGCGGTATTGGCTGTTGGAGCCGCCGTACACTTTGCCCTTTACTTAGAAGCTAAAGCGCCAAAGGCTGTAGACACAGCTACTGTATATACCACGCACAAGATCTCCTACGCATTCCTTGAAACGCGGCCGTATACAAACCGGTATGGCGGCATTTGCGGCGCTGACACATACCTGCACTGCGGCGTGATACAAGATGATAGGAGCATAAAAGAAGAAACCGAGGATGTAGATTACGTCACCATAAAATATTCTGATGAAGATTACAGCTACAAGGCCGACTTTTACGACCGCACCACATACGACAATGAATCGTTCGAAGATCGGTATACCAGCACGGTGTACTACCTGACCGACGAGATGATGCGAGACCTGGGTACCGGAGGCAGTATATGAACGAGGCGTGGGAATCTACAGTGGACGCTATACTGATGATTTACATATATGGACCGTTGATGCTGTTGATGTTGGGGATTAACTGTACGCTGTTGATTTTTAGCGTGTGGAAGATTGTAACAATAGCAAAACACATCGCCAAGAGATATTACGAAAAGTTCATATGTAAAATTTTCATGAACAATAAAAACGAAAAATGAGGTGAAAAAATTTTTATGGCACGACTGATTGATGCGGAGGAGTTTGAGGCGTACTGCATTGAGCGCGACCCGAAGTATTCAGAGGCCGAATGGCAGGCTTACCTGGATGGTGTACAGCGGGTTTTGGAAGCCATTGATGCGGCACCCACTATGACAAAATATGTGCGGTGTGAGGATTGTGACGAGGTGGTACATTCCATTATACGCCCAGATTTATACTACTGCACACTGCATGACTGCGAGACGACAAAGGAGGGATTCTGTGATAAAGGACATGCCAAATAAAAGTCATTGGGAGCTTGGCAAACTGCTTTGTGCGCACCTGTGCGGCGAGAAAACGCTGGATGAAGTCATGGACACGATTGAACTGATGCTGGCGCGGGATGTGTGGACAACGATGGATAAAATTAACCCCATTGGCGGACATGGCCCTGCAAGCCCCTATGACCAGCCTTTGATGGCGAAAACAAACTATTCAGCCCAGCTAAGATACGAGCTTGAAGCGCCTGTACGGAGGGCTAAGGAGGTGAATAAAGCATATGACAAGGCTTGAAAAATTACAAAGCGCAACGGCGGATGATCTGGCCAGTCTGTTTACCATCATGGACGACGAGGGTGAATACCTGCCGCTGTTGATGCCGATGAACCTGGTGAAAGATCCTGACAACCTGGACGAAATTATTCAGAGCCAGAGCGAATGGCTGCAGGGCGAATATTGGCCGGGAGATTTTGGGTTGGGCTGTTTTGATGAACCGATAATGCCGGAACCAGAGATCTATTCATAACCTGCGATACCACACGGTATAACATGGCCTGAGACGCGCAGGGACGCGCTGTGAGCCACGACACAAGGAGATACGACATGCGATACATAAACCAGCAGGATGCGTTAAAAGCGCTTGGAGACGAGCCTGGAAGAACCCTTTAACGCAAAAGAAAGAGCGTGGCTTTATCAGCGCCGGATCAGCCAGGATTGAACAAGAAAGCGGTTGTTTGCAGCGGGTCAAAAAAAACCAGAGGAATATACCAATGGCTTGACCTAAACGAACAACGCTATGACCTGGGACTATTTTTGAAGCGACACGTTACGGCCTGGGCGATTGTATAAAACCAGGAACGAAAAGAACCAAGGACGCGATCCCACCAAACCCATGCGCCCACACAGGGTTAAAGGGGTACGGTTGAGCTTGGGATGCACGCAGAACAAGCGAAATGGTCGGCGGATACGAATTCCCGGAGGGCCAAACGCCGAGCAAAAGTACCACCTATATTTCTTTATTAAGGTTTTTCTTATTAAGCGTAAGTGAATGTTGGTTTTACCCCAGGTTTTTCGTTGTTCAAAAACGGATTGGACTGCGGATTTTGCATCGTTTCTGAACATCGTTTTCCAAAATGCGTTTTTCGAGCCGTTTTTTAAGAATTGAATGATTATTTTCGAGCCGTTTTTTAATGCGGCAAAGGAGTGCTTTTTAATGTATACGAATGGTTCCTACTTAGCAAAGCAGGTTATGCAGGTGCCGGAAGAGTTGATTTTGCGCAAGGACGTGTCGGAGTTACTGCCGGTTTACATGCTGATGTACGCAAAGTATTCGCCGTTTTACGATTTACGATTTTACAGTTATACGAGCCTGTCAGAGCTGGTCGAGCTGGCTGGAACGTTTGGGAAAGATTGCCAGCACCGCAGATACTACAACCGTGCGGCAGATGCAGTTGAGTTTTTAGAAGCATGTGGCGTGATTATGACAGAGGGGTACAACCGGGCAAAACCGACCAAACCGTTTAAGTATCGGTTCAAAGATCTGAACGAGGTGTTTGGCAAAGAAGACAAGGACGGAAAGTTTGGTTATGCTTCACTGACCTCAAACGAATATTTCTTGCTGCTAAACAGAGTGGCTACTGCCTATTCTACCGGGCGTGGCACGAACAATTTGTACCGGATTTACTGTTACCTGCGGTTGCGGTACCGCCTGTGGCAGCGTACATACGGTAAGGAAAAGATGGGGTTTGTGGCAACGTGGGTAGGATATATTAAAGCGATTTCCAAAGAACTGCACTTGGCCGACAAGACCGTATCAAACGCCATCCGGGTTATGTACCAGTGTGGGCTGGTTATCCCGTACTACGGAGCGATTGAAAAGGGAAACCTGGAATCTGACCGGCCGGAGATGATTTTGGCGCTCCCGCTAATGTGTGGCGACAACATGGTGGAGAAGGTTGTGCGCGAAACAAAGAACCGGTACCGGCGCAAACCCAACCGAGCAGGCTCCAACTGGTACCCGGCAGGCCAGACATGCGGAACGGAGGACAAGCCAGAACCAGCAGAGGAGGTAATGCCAGAACCGGAACAGGAAACCTCACCAGAACCGCCAATGGAAGAGTTGTGCAACACCCAGTTTTGCGATGGGTGGGAGATGCCGCCTGATAATTACAGTGACTGGGGATTGTGTGAGGATGAAATATTCTAAGCAAAACGAACGTATATTGCCCACTTTACCTTTTCTACGAAAAAATATTTTTTTGGAGGTATAAAACTTTGAACAAGAAAGAAGCTGAAACTTTGTTGATACTGACAAATTTTCTGCATGACCTGTGGCAGGGATTTAAGGCCATGGTGCTGGTTGGAAGCTGCATTGTGGTGATCCGGCTGGCGTTGCAGATGTTGGGCACTGTGGCCACAGTTGGAATTTTTGTGGCGCTGCCGGTTTTATACGCGCTGCTGTGGGCGGCACTTTCCCGTGAAGCGTTTGACAGCGGGCGGGTTAGCATTGAAAAGATTTACAACCTGGAAAAAGCCGAGGACAAAGAGAATGACCCGAATAACAAGGAGGACGAGTAATGTTCGCACCACCACTATATATTGTGCGAAAGTTGAACCTGACCTACATTATCAACCATGACTATAACATCCAGATCAGCCAGGAGGAGGAAGAGCGCTTTTATGTAAAGCAGGGTGATAACATGCTGTTCCGGCAGATCCGGCTGCTTACATATGAAAGCAACGAGTACAACCGGTTTGTTGTGTTTGTGGATTGCGTGGGTGGCCAGAACAAAAAGGCGGCCATGAAGCGGTTGATCCAGCACGGGTTTAAGATTGGAAAGCAAGAGTTTGTGCTGAGTGAACGCAGCGCCAGTATGGTGCGGCAGGGTATCTTGAGCTTTGTGGACAGGCGGTTGGCCCACGACCTTGACGTGAGAATCACAATGGGAATACAAATTCAGGAAACAGTATTGAGTAAATTTTACGCTTATCGCGGTCTGATGTATTCCAGCTGCCACTGCATTGAGAACTGGTATCCGACCATTGTGGTAGTGCCGGACTGCTTTGTGACCATACCAAACCAGAACATTAAATATGTATATGACCGCAAGATCCAGTTCAAAGACCGCAAGACCGGGGCTGACCGCGAGTGGGTGCAGAAAGACATTGCAGAAACTACCCGCGACATTGAAATAAACGCTTTTGACGGCTGCGGGATTGCGCACCCTAAGATTATGCAGGAGATACAGCGGCGATTGGGCAGCGAAACACCTGTGACCAGTGTGGTGTGGCGGATGCCGTACTTTAAGGGTGTACTGAATCAGATGGATTATGAAACGTTTTTTGCAGAACGCGGGGTACGGTTCATCAAAGACATTTGGGGCGTGGAACACGATGTCAGCCCAGGGGCTGAACCCAAGATTATTGCGTGCGAGAGCATGTACAAGGGGTACAAGTATTTTAAGAAGACCGGCACGATTGCGGACTGGGAGGAATACTGGTACCAGTTCAAGAAGAACAAGCACTGCATTGGCATTGCAAAGTGGCAGTTTGACATTGACACAGAACCGCTATACACCCGCGGCAACTACCAGATTTTGCAGGACCTGGATTTGCCGGTAGACGAGTTTGAGCATCTGGCAGATTACAGCATTGATTGGGTTGAAAAGATTGAGAACGGCGACCCGGTATACACCTACTGCTTTTTGGGCATGCTGGCTGACCGGCACAAACCGCTGAATAATTATTGCGCGGCGATTTTGAAGAACCCGGAGATGCTGAAAGAGGAGGGGGTGCGAAAGTACATAACCAATCTGCTTGGAAAATATAAGGATGACATGAAGTGCGGCAAGTTGTGGCTGCGCGGTAGCTTTAAGTTCTTAGTACCTGACCTGATTATGCTGATGGAACACATTGCCGGCCTACCCTTGAAGGGGGCGCTGGAGGCGGATGAGTTTTACAGTTTTGACAGAACAGGAACAACGCTTGGCGAACGGCTGATTGAACGCAACCCACATATTTGCAAGAGCGAGCATGTGATCCTGAAGGGCGTGACCAACCCGCTGCTGGAAAAATATTGCGGCCAGTTGGTGAACACGTTGATTGTTAATTGCAAGAGTATTACCCCGCAGAGATTAAATGGCGCGGATCGAATGATGGTCCGGGGCTGTGGTAACACAGCATTTGGAACGGTGTGAACCCTTCGTCAGGGGTGTGGCCCATATGGGCTGCTAACAGGGAATGTCTGCCTGAGAGACGGCAGGAGAATCCTGTGGCTGGAAACGGCTGCAACGACTATCTGGGATGAGTGTACCAGAGCAAGGCTGCTATTGACACGCAGTTTGGAGCGCACCGCTGCCGGGAGACCGGTAGAAGATATAGTCTACACCTGCAAAAAATGACGTAGGTGTGTACGACGGGGATTTGGTCCTAGTATTAAATAGCCCTTTGATGATGAAGGGTGTGGACAGGAACGCAAAAATTGTAATTGACATTGAAGATAAAGTAACTGCGCTGGCGGAGAAGGACACGATCCAGAACCGCACGGCGTGCATTATGCGCAGCTTGAAGAGTTTGATTGGTGAGATTTCCAATTACGCGAGCTGCTACCACAACAAAACACCAAAAACCGAGAAGCAGAAAGAAACATACGCCCGGTATGTTGACCTGCTCTCCATAACCAACGGTGGCTTCGCCGTTGTAAAACCGCGTGAATGCCTTATCAGCAGTGTCGCCTAAAGGGCGGCTAACGGTGAAACTCTTTACAATACAGCGTAAAGACAATACCGTGCCAAGCTTTGATTGCCAGTTACTGGTAATTACTGAAGGTGTAAAGACTAGGGGTGATGAGTGTAGCCCTGTAGGCCGGGAGATGATAGCCCGGACGCCAAGCGCGTGGCCATGGAAACATGGAAGAGATAGTCTGGCCTGTATGGTGACATACGGGGTAATTGAAAAACGAAAGCCATCAAGAATCGGTGGCCCTGTGCGGTGACGCGCAGTGGAAACAGCTGGTGAACCTGCAAGAGCAGGGTGTACACAGGACAAATGTGGAAACGCAGGAAATGGCGTTTTGTCTGTGTGCTAACAGGAAAACTATCATGGTTTGATACAATCCTGTGCCAAGCCTTATACATATAATAAGGAAGGTCAAGAGACTAGCCCGCAAGGGATGTACGCGATCCGGTGAAAATCCGGCGTGGAAGTGCCAGCCTCTCATACACGCCAAGAGTGTGAGATGATGATATAGTCCACAAGCAAGAATGCGATTTTGCAAAGACGGGTGTGCTGTACCCGGTGCCGCGGCAGATTGCCAAGTATGGCAGACCTTTGCCGTATTTTATGAAGTATGCAAGCCCGTACTACAAGCGGATGAAGCGCCTGAGCTGCGCCCACAGCAACATGAATAAGATGTGTTGGGTTATTGAAAAGTGGGCGGACGGGCTGCGCCACAAAAGGAGTGACGGGTTTGATTACACAATTATGATTGACGGGAAGGTGGGATTTAGCCAGGAGCATTTTGATGCGATTGAAAAAATCTATTTTGAGTTTAATAAAACGGTAGCCGAGCTGGCAGAAACTGAACACCACTGCCGTTACTTTGACCGGTTCAAAGATGAGCTGGAGGCTGAGGGCGTTACAAAGGAGTTTGCCGCCAACTTTGAGGTTGACTGGCAGTTGTACTATAACAAGTTCCGTGCCCGGTGTGCAGAGATTTGCCTTGACCCCAAAGAACTGGCCAACATTGCCGTGATGCTTTGCTACCAGAAATACCCCCGCCGCAGCAAGAAGTTTATGTGGGTGGTGGCCGACACCGGCATTGTGGAGAATATCCAGCAGGTGAACATTTGCTTGCCGCAGCTGTGCGATGACGGTGAATACGAGTACCTGGGCAAGCGTTATGCCCTGGTGCCGGTTGGCAACGAACTGAACATTGAACCGATTGAAGGAGGAGAGGGGTAATGTATTACAGCTATTATTGCAATGAAAAGATGCTGCTGGATAATTTTGACGATTACAATGAAAGCCCGCGGCTGTTACGGCGGTTGTTGGCGCAGAGTGGGTATGAGCCAGATTTTTGTGCAGATATGCAGCTGGCCCATACAGACCCCAAGTACATAAGGCAGTATGACCGGTTGGACCTAATCCAGCAGTACAAGAAAAAACAGCTGAAGAAGTGTGGACTGCGGCAGGTTGACAAGATCTACCTTTATGAGAGCGACCTGACTTACATCCGGCTGGCGATCCGTACTTATGGGCTGACGCAGCGACAGGTGAAAGTTTTGCTTGGCGTGATTGTTATGTGCCGGCTGAATGGTAGTGACACGCTGGATCTGATGAACCGATACAGGATCAAACAGTTCTGCTCTTGCTTTGGGCGAGATGTGACGGCGATACACATTGATGGCGCGAACTGGTGGGACGGTTATGAAGCGCCGGTGGAGCTGGATGTGCTGAGTGATAAATGCGGAATATTGAACCGAATTACTTGCAAGCCGGGTCCGGGGCGGATTGGCTGTTTGTATGAGTATCCGTTTTATGATCACAAAAGCGAAGGTGTTTACTGCTGGGATGTGACGGCAGAGAACAACCGGTTGGATATGGATAAATTGTGCGCAGAGATTGGGCTGTTCGACAACCGGTACTGCGAAAAGTGTGGGGAAGAGATTGCGTGGAATGCCAAGGCACACTACTGCAAGACCTGCGCGGAATTGGAGAAAAATGCCAAGACATTGGCCCGCGTGACCCGCTACAGAAACAAAAATAATACCTTGTAACGCTTGAAGCTGAAAACCCCCTATATATGATTATAGAGGGTGGAGTGCCCCTGACCATTATGGCCGGGGGTTCTTTTATTCTCAGATTATTTTTTTATAAGGAGATTTTTGAAGATGATTGTTATTTCTAAGGAAGAAGCAAAAATGTTGCGTAAGAAGTTCCCCGGTGTGCATATGGTTACGACCGTGAACAAGACGATGGTGGACGAGCTGCCGTATGTGCTGCAGGCTTTGCCCAACAACTATTTTGCGCAGGAAGCTTTGGCTGAGATGGAGCGTGACCAGCGCCGCACCGGAATTGTGAATACACGGGGTGACGTGAATGCTTGAACTGCACAAGCTTGCCAAGGAAACTGACAATGAATACATCTACCGCATTTGTGCTGCCAAGGACCAGATTGGCACCTGGGACGATGTGGCGGATGTGATCAATAAAGAGCTGGGCCAGGACAAGGATGAGTGCGTATACCGCAAGAACTGGAAAGCGTTCAGCATGCTGGCGCACGCCAGTGAAACCAACTTGAGTGACGCCCAGCAGATTTTGGGCGAGATTAAAGAGCAGCGCCGCGAGCTGGAGAAAGAAAAGGTTAAGCTGCGGGATGAGCGCAATGAAGTGAGCCGCCTGATGCGGGTACAAGCCCGTGGAGAGAGCATGCGAGAGCTGATTGAACGGCGATTCAGCGCTTATAAGCCAGAGACTTTTGAACACATTGGGGTAGTTAGTACAGAAGCTCTGACGACCGACCTGATTGTTCACCTGACCGACCTGCATGCGGGAGTCAAGATTGAGAACCTTTACAACAGCTTTGACCAACAGGTACTACGTGCCCGGCTGAAGCGCTATGCGGAAAAGGTATATGTGATCCAGAAGCGCCACAATGGCCAGAATTGTTTTTTGGTGTTGGGCGGCGACCTGGTAAACGGTGAGATCCACCTGAACAACCGGCTGGAAAATAACGAGAATGTGGTGGACCAGGTGATCAGCGCCGGGGAAGCCGTGAGTTGGTTTGTGGCCGAACTGAGCCGTATGTTTGAACGTGTATACATTTATAGTGTGCCGGGCAACCACAGCCGGGTGTTCCCTGCCAAGGAGGATAACCAGCACGGTGAATACCTGGACAAGCTTGTGACTTATATTGTGGGCGCACGCTGCACGGCGCTGGGTAATGTGGAAACCTACCAGAATACGATTGACGAGACGATTGCGGACTTTATGGTTCGCGGACGGCTTGTATACGCGGTGCATGGCGACAAAGACACACCGGGCAGTGTGGTACAGACCTTGACCATGATGACAGGTGATAAACCGGATATTGTGCTGATGGGACACCGCCACACCAATGCCCTGACGACTGTATACGATACGAAAGTATACGAAAGCGGCTGTGTGGATGGCGCGGACAACTACTGCATGGATAAGAGATTGCGAAATAAACCGGAGCAGAACGTGCTGGTGGTGAATGCTTACGGCGTGGACTGCTGTTACGATATTACGCTGGATTAGAGCGTGGGATTTTTTGATGAGAGGGGATGGTTTTTAGAGTGGGTGAGTATGAGAAGAAGCAGCCCGAATACTTTTGCAGTTATTCGGCGCGGCTTACGAATTTTTTGAAGGCGTTTGGTTTGAGCTATGAGAGCCGGCAGATAAACCCCATTACCCAGACAAGCTACTGTGTGTTTAAGCGCAGCCAGAAATTGATGGATGTGGTGGAGTTTTGGAACGAGTGCCGGAACAACTTCCGTGATTATGATGAGAACGGGAACCGCGCCGATAAGGCGGGTGACTGAACATGGCCGGAAGACCGAAAGGCTCTAAAAATAAAGCTACAATTTTACGAGAAAACGCAGAAGCGCAGGCCAAGATCCGCCGCATGATGGCAGAGGACGATGGGCCTGCGTATTTTGTTTGCGCTTGTTGCGGCAAGCGGTTTATGCACCAGAAGGATAATTTTTCCCCTGCGCAGAGCGAGCTGTGGCGAGGGAACAACCATTACTTTCCGGTATGCAAAAGCTGCATGGACAAGCTGGTTGACCATTATACCCAGGCGCTGGGTAATGAGGATGAGGCCATGAAGCGGGTGTGCATGCTGTTTGACATTTATTACAGCGAGGGCCTGCTGAAAAGCACGGCAAAGCACGCTCCGAACACAAGCCGGATGACAGCTTGGATCAGACATTGCAATATGACCCAGAACCATGGCAAGACCTTTGATACCTACCTGGAAGAAATCAACGGGCGGGTGATCAATGATGTAAGCGATATCAGCGAGACACGACCAAACGGCGGCAAGGTAAGCCAGCGTATGGTTGGGTTTTGGGGGCCAGGGTTCAACGAGGCCGAGTATGTGCGGCTGGACAATGAATACAAGGACTGGATTACCCGGTATGAGTGCTCCACCAAGGCGCAGGAAGAATTGTTCAAAGCAATCAGTATGGCGCAGATTATGCTGACCAAGGCATACCAAACGGGTGACACCAAGAAGGTAAAAGAGGCCAGCGATACTTTGCAGAACCTGCTGGGCAGCGCCAATATTAAGCCGAACCAGACAAACGATAATGCGCTGGCAGAGGCAAATACCTTTGGCACTTTGATTAAAAAGTGGGAAGACAAAAAGCCGATCCCGGAAGCTGCGCCCGAATGGCGGGACGTGGATGGGATTGGTAAATATTTCCGCACTTGGGTGACAGGACCAATGATGGAACTGTTCAAAATCAAGAACCCGTGGCAGAAAGAATACGAGGAAGGCATGGCACCTTATACGGCGCACCGACCTGAATACACCGGCGGAGAAGAGGAAGAGAACGAGAGTATCCGCAACGCCATTTTTGGCACCCCCGGAGAGTGAGGTGGTGCCTGAATGGTGAAGAAAACTGCAAGAGAGGTTACGGAAGATAAGACAAGCCGGATCATGAATGCCGTGGCGCTGTGGGCCAGCTTTTACCGGGCGAACCCGCAGAGGTTTTGCAAGGATTATTTGAACGTAAACCTGAAGATGTTCCAACAGATTTTGATTTATTGCATGGCGCTATGCACAAATTTTTGTTTTATAGCGGCGCGTGGTCTAGGCAAGACGTTCCTATGTGCAATTTTCTGCTGTTGGAAAGCGATCTTGTACCCAGGCAGCTTGATTGTGATTGCGAGCAAAACGCGAAACCAGGGCAGCTTGGTACTGAAAAAGATTGAGCAGGAGTTAGTGCCGCGAAGCCCATTACTGCGCAGTGAGATAAAAGATATAACGATAAACCAGAGTGTGGCGAAGATAACCTTCCGCAATGACAGTGTGATTGAGGTTGTGACCGCCGCAGACACTGCCCGTGGCGGCCGTGCGAGCCTGTTGATTATTGACGAGTACCGCATGGTTGACAAGGAAGTGCTGGATCTGGTTTTGAAGAAGTTTTTGAACTATATCCGCCACCCTGGCTACATGGATAACCCCAAGTATGCTCATTTGGCGGAACGCAACCAGCAGATGTACCTAAGCTCTGCATGGTTTGAACAGCACTGGTCATGGGATTTGTGCAAAGATTACTTTGTGAACATGTTTGACACCACGAAAAATTACTATTGTTTCCGATTCCCATACCAGATGAGTATTAAGGAAAACCTGCTGCTGAAGAGCCAGGTAGAAGACGAGATGACAGAATCGACGTTTTCTGACATACGGTTCCGCATGGAAAATGAGGCGCTGTTTATTGGCACGACAGACGGCGGGCTATTTAGCTTTGACGACATTAACAAGCAGCGCAGGATCATAAAAGCGTTCTATGCGCCAAACATGATTTTGAACAATAAGGCGGCTTGCCAGTTGCCGGCCAAGAAGACCGGCGAGAAGCGGATTTTGACGGTCGATATTGCCCTGATGAGTTCTAAGCGCCGCGATAATGACGCCACCAGCATCTTTTTGAACAGTTTGGTGCCCGACAGTACAGGCAAGTGTACCAGCAACATGGTGTACACCGAAAACTGCGAGGGTATTATTACGCAAGATTTGGTGCTGAAACTACGCCGCTACTTTAAGTATTTTGAGTGTGACTACATTGGCATTGACGCAAAGGGTCTTGGTGCTCCTATTATGGATCTGCTGATGCATGAGTGCTATGACCCGGAGACGGGCGAGACATACCCGCCGCTGAACTGCTGCAATAACCCGGATTTCCAGGAGCGGTGCCCCGACAAGACGGCACCCAAGGTGATTTGGGCGATCATGGGCAGCAGCCAGTTTAATAACGACGTGACAATTGCGTTGCGAAGCGGAATCCAACAAGGGAGAATCCGGTTTTTGGAATCCGAATATGACTGCGAAGAGATTTTGCGGGCGAACATTAAAGGTTACGACAAGCTTTCACCCATGGAGAAGATGGCGCTGCAGATGCCGTACATCAATACCGGATTGGCTGTAAATGAGCTGGTGAACCTGGAATATGAAGCAACGAATAATTTGATCCGTGTGCATGAGAAGCCCGGCGCACGCAAGGACCGTTACAGCAGCCTGAGCTACAACTATTACATTGCGCTGCAGGTTGAACGCATGATGAGTAAAAACTTTATGCGCAATAAGAAGATTGAAATAAACTTTAGAGCGCCCAGACTGCGGCATTAAGGAGGCGGCTATATGGAAGAAATACAGCAGAAAAAGGTCGCCATGATCAGCCCGGACGGCAAGAAAAGCTTTGTGCCATTGACGGAATTTATGAGTAAGGTACGGTATGCGAACCTGGCAAACGTGAAGATCCGCGACCTGGAAAATAACCGCGACTACAACCCTACTTATAAAAAGTACACCAAGAGCCAGATTGTTACCTATTTGGCGAACCCGGCCAACTATGAAGTGCAGCTACGGCAGATGAGCCAATACCTGTTTAATATTTCGAACTATTACAGGCGGCTGATCCAGTATTTTGCCAACATGAGCACGTTCAGTTACATTGTGGTGCCGTATGGCGTTGATTATTCCAAGAATGTGAACCTGCAAAAATTCAAAAAAGGTTACTATGCGGTGACGGCACAGTTGGAAAAAATGAACCTGCGGCACGAGTTCAGCCGGGCGTTGATGGTGGCGTTCCGTGATGATGTGTATTACGGGTACGCATGGGAAACGAACGACAGCTACACATTCCAGCAGCTGGATGCAGACTATTGCAAGATCAGCAGCATTGAGGATGGTGTATACAACTTTGCGTTCAATTTTTCTTACTTTGATTCCCACCGTGAGCGATTACCAAATTTTCCGCCGGAATTTACCACGATGTACAGTGCGTACCAGAAGGATTCCAGCTTGAAGTGGCAGGAGTTGTCAAGTGAAAATTCTATCTGTTTGAAAGTAAACGAGCAGACGTATGTGCCGATCCCGCCGTTTGTGAGCTTGTTCAGCGCATTGGCGGATATTGAAGACTACCGGGCGATCAGTAAGGATGCCAGCGAAGTGAATAATTACAAGGCGTTGGCGCTGGAGATCCCGGTGGGGGATGACGGTACATTTTTGATTGACTACGACCTGTGCAAAGAGTTTTACGACATGCTGTGCAATGTGCTGCCGGAGAACATTGGCGCGATTATGAGTCCGATGAAGATCAGCAGCTGGGACTTTGAAAAAAGTGGAGCTGTAAGCGGCAGTGACGATGTGGCAAAAGCCGAAAATTCGATGTGGAAACAGGCGGGTGTAAACAATATCTTGTTTGGTGGCGGTGAAGACCCCAGCAGCTCTACGCTGAGCCTTTCTACCGTGAATGACCAGATGATTGTGTTTGCGATGATGCGGCAGATTGAACGCTGGATCAACCGTAAATTAAAGAGTGTTTCGACGGCAGTTAAGTTTAAGGTAAATATTTTAGATGTGACGTATTTTAACCGGCAGGAAGTGCATGACCGCCTTGTAAAAGATGGCCAGTACGGAATGCCGGTGCGCAGTGCCATTATGGCGACAAGCGGATACAGCCCAAGCGATATGGAGAACATGCAGTACCTGGAAAACACGGTATTGAACCTGTCGGCCAATGAGGTGCCGCTGATAAGCTCCAACACGCAGAGCGCTGCTGACAGTAATGCCGCGACAGATGAAGGCGGACGCCCCACAAATGCAAGTGAGGGTAAGACGCTGACAGACGCAGGCGAGAACAGCAGCGAGGAAGACCTGGCGACAGGAGGCTGATTGAGCGATGAAGCGTGAAGTTAAGGTGCGTGGCCGTGACGTGGTACTATATTTGCTGCGCCAGAAAAAGAAGCTAGTGCAGGAAGAGCGCGATAGTGGCGGCCATACAGTATATATTTTTGAACTTGACGACGATGATTTGAAGGCTGTGCAGGAGTTTGCCGCACAGCAGAAAAAACGAAATTACTTTTGAGAGACCGCTATGCAAGCGGCCTTTTTTAGTTTACGGGGTGATTGGATGTGAGTGAGCGGTTGAACCGCCTGCCAATTACCTTTGAAAAAACCGGAGAAGTGATGGGCAAAGATGCGCGTTTTATTAACGTGACGATTGATGTGCTGCATACTGGCGGCAACCTGAACGGATCGCGGTTTGAAAAAGAGGTAGTTGACCGGGCAGCAAAGAGTATTGCGAATACCCCGATTCTTGGATACATTGAGCAGAATGACGATGATGAGCTTGATTTTAAGGGCCACGAACATGAGCTGATTGTGGACGAGGACGGGATTCGATATGTATATGCCGGCAGCGCTTACGGTGTGATACCGGAGAGCTGCAACCCGCGCTGGGTAAGCCGGGATGACGGCACAGGAAAAACACGGGAATATTTGCGCGTTGACGGGTTGCTGTGGACCAAGTTTGACGATTCCTGTGGGATTTTTGAGCGGGATGTGGTGAAAGGGCAGAGCATGGAGATCACCAACATGGAAGGCTATGTGGATAAAGACGGCTACTATGTTGTGCAGAATTTTGATTTTGATGGCTGCTGCGTGCTTTCCACCACTGACCCGCAAATCCGACCAGCAATGACGGGTAGCACAGTTACGGCGAATTTTACCGCCGCGACGATTGCGAGCCAGGTTAAGGATATGCTGGCGGAATACACAGCTTTACAGAGATCTGAATCCTCCAAGGAGGCTCAGATAGATAATTTTGCGAAAGGAGACGATTGCTTGAAAGAAAAAGAAGAAATTCTGGCTTCTTACGGCATTGACGCTTCTACGCTGGAGTTCTCTTTGGAGGAAATTACCATTGAGGAACTGAAAGCGAAGTGTGAAGAGATGGCTGCAGCAAAATCTGCCGAGCCGGAAGAGCCGCAGGGTGAACCGGAAAGTGAGCCGGCCGCAGAGCCTGCTGCTGAACCTGCAGAACCCGAACCCCCGGCAGAACCGGAACCCGCTGCGGAACCGGAAGGCGGCGAACCTGCTGCGGATTACAGCCTGAACCTGTGCGACAAGCTGAACGAAGTAAACGAGGCCATTAGCGCTGAAACCATGATTGACCCGTGGGGCTATGAAGTGAGCCGCTATTGGCTGCAGGATGTGCAGGATGACCTTGCCGTTGTGATGGATTGCCAGGATTGGAAAATCTACAGCTTTACCTTTACCATGGATGGCGACAACGTGAAAGTTGATTTTGCCAGCAAGAAACGCATGAAGGTAAAGTACGAAGCCTGGGATGAAGGCAGTGCCGATATTGGCGTGCCCGCGCTGTACAGCACCATGGGCGACAAGGCCAAAGAGCAGACCGAAAAACTGGAGGCTGCCAACAAGCAGTACAGCGAACTGAAAGCAGAGTATGACGAGATGAAGCCGAAATATGATGCTTACGTTGCGGCCGAGGCTGCTGCTGCCAAAGAAGAAGAGAGCGCTAAACGCGAACAGCTGTTTGCCGTTATGGATCAGAAGCTGGATGGCGATGCTGATTATGCCAAGCTGCGAGATAACAAGACGATGGAGTTTACCGTTTTGGAGGATGCTTGCTACAAGCTGTTGGGCAAAAAAGCCGCTGAGTTCAGTTATGTTCCGTCCAAAGAAAAGAAGGGCGAGGTAAACAAGGTACGGTTTGGCGTGAATGGCACCCAGAAAACAGAGAAGCGCTATGGCGACCTGTTTGAACGTTATCTGCATACGAAAGAGTAAAAAAAAGGAGTTACATATTATGGCTAACATTAAACATGCTGTTGTTGGCACCGATATGCTGGTTGGTTCCAGCAACGCTGCCTACCTGAAGAGTGTTGTTTTTTACAAGGATGGCAGCCCTGCCGCCATTGATAATGGCAACATTGTTGTGATTGGTGATGCAATCGGCCCTGAAACCTACAAGGCTGAAGCACCTGCTGCTGATTCCAAGCGCCCTATGCTGGCCCTGGTCGCCGGCGTTGAGCTGTTTTACGATGAGACCCGCACCCATTACCTGACCGAGTGGGAGAACGAAGCTGGCAAGCCTGTTCGCGTTTACCTGCTGGTTGCCGGTGCTGATTCTTTCCGCGTTACTGCTGAAGCTTTTGACGGCACCCCCGAAAAGGGTAAGTTTGTTGCCTTTGCTGCTGGTTCTACCAAGCTGAAAATTGAAGCTGATGCTTCTGCTGACAATGTTTTTGGTGTGATCAAGCGCGATCCTGTGAAGGTTGGCTTTGGCGACGGCCAGTATACCTATTACATCGTTGACGTGATCGCCTGATTTTATATCAGCAAGTTAGTTATAACTAATTACTGGTGTGGCCTATGCCTACACCTATCTTTATATGTAAAGGAGTATTAACATGGATGAGAAACTGATTAAGCTGGCCGTTGATGGCTACCATGGCCACCTGGGCGAATACAGCGTGAAAGACAGCCAGGAAGTTCTGCGCCAGGCCATGATTGAGGCTAATAATGGCAAGACCAGCATGAACTACAAGGATATCCGCGACGGTAAGTGCAGCAACCTGTTTGCTATTACCGAAGTTCTGATTGATAAGGTTAGTGAAGAGGGCCTGAAGGGTGACGAGTTCTTTACCAATTTTATTGAGGACCGCAACACCTCTCTGGGCGATACCAACATTTTCCATACCACCAAGCCGTGCCTGCTGACTGTTGCCGACATTGCTGAAGGTACCCAGGGCATCCGCCGTCAGCGCCTGGAAGCCGGCCAGGATATTACCGTGAATACCCAGCTGCGTGCTGTGAAGGTTTATGAGGAAATGAACCGCGTGCTGGCTGGCCGTATTGACTTTAATGACCTGGTTGACACTGTTGGCCGCAGCTTTACCCAGTATGATCTGGACAGCGCTTATCTGGCATGGACCAGCATGTTCACCAAGCTGGACCCCGTTTATACCCAGAGTGGTTCTTACAATGAGGACAAGCTGCTGGACCTGATTGAGCACATTGAGGCTTCTACCGGCGACACCGCTACGATTGTTGGCACCCGCAAGGCACTGCGCAAGATTACCACTGCTACCATGGGTGAGCAGGCCAAGAGCGACCTGTACAGCATGGGTTACCTGGGCCACATTGCCGGCACCCCGATGGTTGCGATGAAGCAGCGCCACAAGATCGGCTCTACTGAGTTTATTCTGCCTGACGACACTGTTTACATTTTTGCCGGCGACACCAAGCCCGTGAAGCGCGTTACCGAGGGTGAAGTTACCATGCTGATGGGCGACCCGATGAACAAGGCTGACCTGACCCAGGAATTCCTGATGACCAAGCGTACCGGTATTTCCATTATTCTGGACCGCGACTTTGGCAGCTACAAGTTTGCCTGATTTTGAACTGAACGATACCCCTGCCGCAAGGCGGGGGCTTTTTTATATAAGGAATATTTTGGAGGTATGTTTTGGCAACTGCGAAGATTACCAATGAGACCATGGTGGAATGCAAGAACGGCACCCATGGCAACTTGTTTTATGCTTCGACCCGCAACCCCGGCTACACCGTTGAGTGGACCGAGTTTGGTGAGGTGCAGGAGATGGACTACGCTGAGCTGCTTGTAATGCGTGGTAGCCAGCCGCGGTTTTTCCGTGACAACTGGATTTTGATTGAAGACGCCAACGTACTGCGCAAGCTGGGTGTGGAACGTTACTACAAGAACGCACTGACCACGGAAAACTTTGACGAGGTGTTTAAGTGGACCCCGGATGAGATCCGCGAGAAGGTGCCCAAGATGAGCGAGGGGATGCGCGACAGCATCCGTATCCGCGCAAAGGAGATGCTGAAGGCAGACCAGCTGGACAGCCGTGCCATGATTAAAGCATTGAACGATGTGCTGGATTGCGATTTGGAAGAATCCGTTGCATTGGAGGCACCCAAGAAACCCAGAGCCCGCAAGAGCGGCGTTGAGATTGTGACGATCGGCGGAACCGAAGAATAATGAGAGGAATGGTGCGGGCCAATGGGCACAAGATACGAGGAAGTTTATGAGCGTTACCGTGGCCAAGTCCGCAACTATGAGTTCCTGGACTACGATGCGGTGACAAGAGAAGCAATGCAGCTGGATCTTTTGAAGATGGCGATCAGCGATTTTGAGGATGTGTGCAAACAGGACCTGAATGACAGGGAAGATGATCTGCTGGAATTCAACATTACGCTGACGAACCGCGAGAAGGATATTTTGGCACTGGGCATGATTGTGCATTTTGTGCGCCAGTATGTTTATAACACAGACGCATTGCAGAACGGATTGAGCACAAAGGATTTTACGTTGTTTTCGCCAGCCAACCTGTTGGAGAAGATGACGACCCTGCTGACCACGACAGAGCGGCAGCAGATGAAGGAAATTAACCTGTACTCTTTCCGCAATGGGGAAATTTCGAGTTTGACTGAGTGAGGTGGTAGCGTATGAACTATGAGACATATGCTGCTATGCTTGGCAGGCACGGAAGTACGCGGCGTGACCGGATAGTTGAAAAGAGCAAACGGGACACGCTGAGAATGGGGCCTGATTCCCCTGCCTATAAAGAGGTAGAGATTGAGGGGGTACCCCACCACATGATGATTATTAGCAGCACGGTGACAAACCAAAAGATTATACGCACCATGCCGGGCGACAACTTTGAGATTGGAAAAATTATGCTGTTTAGTAAAAGCCATTGGCTGATTACAGAGCGCGATGCGGACGATGAAATAACCGTGCGCGGCAAAATTGAGCTGTGTAACCGGAGCATCCAGTGGCAGAACCATGAGACCGGGGAAATTATTACCCGGTGGGCGGTTGTGGACAAACCGTATTTTTCCAACCTGAACGAAGATGTATACATGACCATTTCCAGCCGCGAATTCCAGGTGAAAATACCGTATGATGAGGAATCGGCTTTGCTGGATGTGGGGAAACGCCTGATGATGGAGCAGATCAATGGCAAGCCTAAAACTTACCGTGTGACCTGTGTGGACGCTATGACAGAACGCTACGACTGGAATGACGCCCAAACGGGATTTTTGGTTTTGAACCTTGAACAGGACCAGCATGTGGAAGAACAGGATAACGCCGAAAAGATGCTGTGTGATTACCAGGAGGTAAAGCAGGCACCGGAGGACGGCGAAGTGATTATTAAATACGCGGGCGAACCCAAAGTGCGCATTTGCGGGCGCGGCAAGATTTTTAAGGCCACGATTGATGGCAAGCCGCTGCCGGGATGCACCTGGAGCCTGAGCGTTGATGATAAAACACTTGAAACAAAGGTATACCTTGCCAACAGTGTGCAGTGGAACCGGGTAACTGGGGACAGCTGCCGGGTATGCGCAGAGGATAATGCCGCGCTGAATGGAGCTACCGTGAAACTGACGGTTGTGGCACCGGACGGCAAGAGTACAGACAGCATTGCAGTGAAGGTGGTGGACGTATGAACCTGAGTGAGCTGGGAGAATACAAACATAAAGTAGCCGCCCTGCTGGCACAAGACGACACCATTATTAACCTACTGCTTGGACCCGTGGACGATGATACCGACACGGACGAGATGCTACTAGGCGATAAGAGCATTAGTACCGGACATATTTACGAGTTTGAGTATGTGCCGGAGATCAATGAAACGGCGGACACCTACCTGTGCATGGAGACCGTGGTGGCTAAGGCACCGAGCGATACGGCATACAGAGTGTACCTGTACATTTTTGCCTATTGCAATAAGAAGGTAATGAAGAGTTACCGACACCCCGGCGTGCTGGGGACAAAGGCCGATGTGTTGGCCATGAACGTTGACCGTTTGCTGAACGGCAGCGAAGATTTTGGAATTGGGAAGGTACGGTTATTGAACAACGATGTATACAAGCCAAATAATAATTATTACGGCCGCTGCATTACATACGAAGTAATGGCGTTCAACCGCAAGATGGGTGGCGCAAAGTGAAAGTACCGTACTATGAACTGCTGAATCCCGAAGGTTTTATGGTGAAAAACGTGGGCAGAGTACACTCGCCACGACTGAGCGACATTAACAAGCGCGGCTATATGAGCTATCAGTTTGCGCTAAGTACCTTGCTGCTGACACCACAGGCGATGTTTGAAGACATTGCCAAAGTAACAGGGCAGGAGAACCCGTATGAAGCTTTGAGCGAGGAGGAAAAAGCCACCATTAACACCTTTGATTTATTAAGTATGAGCAAAGAAAGCCAGGCGGAGATGATTGCCGCACTGGCCTTTTTTATTGATGCGCCGCTTGAATATGATGAAGCGCACCATGCTGTACTGGTGAATAAAACTGAGGTGGACGATAAGATCCTGATTGATGGTTCCATAACGCGAGATAACTGGGCAGAGATTTGCGACATTTGCCTGCAAACCGCGTACATAGACCAGAAGCGGGAGGAAAACTTGAAGTTCAAAAATGAGGCTGCCCGCAAGTTTTATGAACGATTCCAAAAGAAAAAGGCTGAATATGAAAAATCGAAACGAAAAGGGTATAAGAGTAACCCTGATTTGGAGTTGGGGAACATCATCTCTGCGTTGGCGACAAACCATAACAGCCTGAATTATACGAATATTTATGATTTGACGGTGTACCAGGTACATGACACTTTTAACCGTCAGAACATAAAAAAACAAAATGAGATCCATGACATGAACTATGCCGTATGGGGTGGCGAGAACGACCTTGGCGGATGGTACAAACACATGGAAACTGATAAATAATAACGGAGGAATAAGATATGGCTGTAAATCCGAATATGGCGAACCGTGAAGTTGCTGATCTGGTTCTGCTTGATTACAAGACCAAGAAAGTTTTTCTGCCCATTGATTTTGCCAACGTGACCACCACTGACTTTACCGCAAACCGCGTGTTTGCAAAGGGCGGCCAGGGCGCACCGAACCGTGTTGGCTTTGATGGCGAGCGTGCGGGCACCCTGAAAGTTGATACCCAGATCATGCCTGTTAAGCTGTTTGCCCTGCTGAGCGGCCAGGACATTGGCAAGATTGCAAAGATTATGAAGCGCGAGGTGCTGACCGCCACCACTGACGGTATTGAGCTGAGTGAGACCCCGAAGGCCGGCACTGTGCAGGTTTTTGCTGTTTCTGACGACGCTGGCACTGAGATCAGTGATCTTACCACCACTGACAAGAAGGTTACTGGCGCTGGCCTGCAGGACGGCAAGAACTATATTGCCTACTACTTCTACGACAAGAACGATGGTGTTCAGACTGTCAAGTTTGATTCTGACACATTCCCGCGTGCCTTTGAGATCCACGGTATGATGCCGTTCAAGACCGAGGACGACGAGATGGTGCAGTGTGAGCTGGTTTACTACAAGGCTCAGCCGCAGGCAAGTTTCAGCCTGGCTTTCCAGAACACTGGTGATCCGACCACTGTTTCTATCACCTTTGACTGCATGGCCAACCAGGATGGCGACGTTTACGCCATGAACTTTATGGAGTGATCAACGCAAATCCCTACCTTATTATATATAGGTTTGAATTGTGATGTTTGATCCGTGGGGGAGCGAAAAGCTCCTCCATTTTTAGAACACGAAAGGAGTAGCGTGCATGGAAGACAAGAATACCGGCGGTTTTGCTGATGTGAAGATTGAACCTGTTGAAATTGCTGCCCCGCCCAAAGTGCCCCTGAAGCGCCAGGTGCGCCCGCTGAAGGGCGTGGTTGTATACTACAACAAGGAACGCGGCTACATGGGTTTTGAATGTGATGGGCACGGCTACCAGATGCCGGTGAAAGACGGCTATGCCGTTGGCGATGTAGTTAAGTTCAAGATTGCAGACGGGAAGATTGAGTTGTGCAAGTAAGCGGACGAAGCAAGTATAATGTGAGCCGTGACAAGAGCAAACGCACCTATGACGGGATTGTGTTTGACTCTGAACTTGAGATGAAATATTACAAGGATGTTGTGCTGCCGGGGGTTGCCAGCGGGGAGATTGTGGATTATCAGCTGCAGAAACCCTATGAGTTACAGCCAAAGTACCGCAAGGAACGTGGGGGAAGAATAGAGACGGTGCGAGCTATTAACTATGTGGCTGATTTTTGGTTGAAGTATAAAGACGGCACGACAGAGGTAATTGACACCAAGGGGTGCCCAGATACTGTGGCACTGATGAAACGGAAGATGTTTGATTATTTATACCCGGACGAGCATTTGCGCTGGATTGTGTACCGTAAACGGCGTGGCGGGTGGATTGATTACGAATAATGGAGAGCGCACGCCACGTCTATAGCTGTAAAATTTAGGCGGGGTTAGCTCGTGTTTAAGGGTAGAAATCAGAAATTATTGTTTTCCGTTCTGATAACGGTGTCGCCAGGTTGTGCGAACTGGATATTATAGAATTATAGTGAACCGTAAGGGAGGTGAGTGCTTTGAATATTACATCTAGCTATCAGGTAAGAATCGTTAATTGTAGTGTAAATCTCAATGAAACTGTTTGTATTTATCGCAAGGCGCTCGCCTATCTGATTGGCGTTGTCAATGAAAACTGGAATGCTGTTAAACGCATCGATACCGGTAATCTTGAGCAACAGCGCTATATTGATAAACTGGTTCATAGCACCAAAAACCATGAAGCCAAGTATCCTGATTTCGACAAGTTGTTCTATAAGTATCCGTCGTATCTGCGTCGTGCAACCATTACGGTCGCTATTGGTGCGGTGAGCAGTTATCGCAGCAACTTGGCAAATTGGGAAGTGTCCGACAAAAAGGATAAACAGCCTACCCTTCAAGTGGACAGAAAGGCTCTCCCTATATTCTTCCGCGATGATATGTTCCTCGTGGACGGCGCACCCGAAAAAGTGAAAGTCATAAAAAATCCTAAACCTAAGGACGAACTCACGGCAGAAGAAAAGAAAATCGAGAAAGCAAAGCGCAAAGCTGTTGAACTGCAGAACTCCCAAAATGAGCTGACTGCTTTGAGCAATCACTATACTGTCCGCTTGAAGGTTTTCTATAAAAACGACTGGGTATGGGCAACCGTCACGCTGCGTAAGACAGATATTGCTTACTTGCGCAAATACTGGATGCACGCTTGTGCGTCAGCCCCTATACTCGAAAAGCATTTTGGCAAATACAGCCTTCGTTTTGCGTTCGATGAAAACGTTAAACTGAGTGATACCCCTATCGATAAGCAGCGCGTCTGTGCCGTCGATTTAGGTCTCAATACCGATGCGGTATGCAGCATCATGACTGCTGATGGAACTATCCTTGCCAGGAGTTTTATCAACTTCCCAAGTGACAAAGACCATCTGTATCATGTGCTTAACCGCATCAAGAAGTTCCAAAGACTACATGGGTCCCGTGAAGCACATAACTTTTGGGCCTATGCAAAGCGCGTTAATGATGAATTATCCAAAAAGATTGCTGCCGCGGTTGTAGAATTCGCGGTTCTCTATTCTGCCGATGTAATTGTCTTTGAACATTTAGACTTCAAAGGCAAGAAAGCATCGTCCAAGAAGCAGAAAATCCAGATGTGGCGTAAAAATGGTATCCAGCACATTGCAGAGCATAAAGCTCACCGCTGTGGTATCCGCATTTCGCACATCTGCGCTTGGGGAACCAGCAAACTTGCGTATGACGGCAGCGGCAAAGTAAAACGCGCACCAGATAACCATTCCCTTGCTACTTTTGCAAGCAGCAAACAATACAATGCGGATTTGAATGCGTGCTACAATATCGGCGCACGCTATTTTATCCGCGAGGTAACAAAACCCATGTCAAAAAAGGCATGGTCTCAATGTAAGGCCAAAGTTCCTGACATTGAGCGCAGAACCCAATGCACTTTACATTCTCTCAGACAGCTGCATGACTTTTTGAACACTCCAAAAGAGATTCAACCCGAAGTAACTACCTGATGTAGATGTACTGTGTTGTGACAACTTTGCGGGAGACTAACCCTTATGTGGTGGCCAATGCCGTCAGGCGTTGTGAGCTAAGTTTGGGCCGTATCTCTACCTTCGGGTAACGCAGAGACTTACCGTGGGGTTACAATCCACGGAGAAGCCTCATCTATAACCGCAAGGCTTAGGTGTGGAGGTTCACTACGACACGCTGTAAAATTGTGATTATGCCAGGAAACGACAGAAAAGTTTGTTGAGCATGACAAAATTAGGGCATGGTACCCGAATAGAACATGAACACGGCTCCGCCTGAAAAGGGCGGGGCTTTTTATTTTGTAAGGAGTTTTTTATGGAAATTAAGAAGAACATCCGTGTGGGCGACAGAATTCGGTTTGTGGATTTTGTTTGCGACATGTGCGAGAAGGACGGCAAGCAGTATTACGCGCTGTTTGATTATGCTTGGCGCATTGCGGTGATTACCTTTTTTGCCCCGGAAGCGGAGCTGGACAAGATGGACACAGATGAAATGTGTGACTTTATTTACAGCCGACAGGGTATTGAAATTGTGGAAGACCCAGACATTGCGGTGATTACAGCGGGACTTTATGAGGCGTGTGAAGCCGAGATGAAAGACCGGAAAGAAAAATACATGAAGGTATTTGATGCGATCAATCACCCGGACCCGCTTGACCGGATTGCAGACGCCTTTGCAGAAATTGCAGGGAATTTGAGCCAGCTGGGAGACCAGGAATTTTTGGCTGATCTGGTAAAGAAAGTGCGTGAAGGAGAGCAGCCCGCAAAGAAGCCACCCGTGAAGATTGAGGTTGTGAACGGCAAGGAGAGTTAAATGGCCAAGACGGTAAGCACACAGAAAGGGCTGGAACTGGAACTGCAGCGGCGAATTAACCTGGCACTGAATGGCGGGGCGAAAACGGCTGTGGAGAATTGTTTGAAGAAGCATATCCAGGAAGATGTACTGGATGTATACCAGCCGAAAGTATATGAGCGCCGCGGCCAGGGCGAAGGGGCATTGGAAGCCGACAGCAGCGTGGTGAGCAGCGTGAGAGAACATGTGCTTACGGTAAAGGATATTGGTGTACCGAATGAATCAGCCGTTGGTGGGCAGTACAAAACCGGCACCAATACACCGCTTGCTGAGATGGTGGAGAAGGGCGATGTGAAAAACATTTGGGGGTCGCCACCTGATGCGGCCTATTTGCACCCGCGCCCGTTTGTGGCAAACACGGCAAGAGAAATCGCAGATGGGAACAGCGCCGTACATGGAGAGATTGTGAAAGCCATAAAAGAGCAGTTCCCTGATAACTAACGCGACGAGAGCTTCGGCTCTTGTCTTGAGCGGCTGATTTGAAAAGAATCGGCCTTTGAAGGCTTGAGCCGAACCGTAAGGGGGAAAGTATATGGCGGAAGATTTAAGTATTAAGGTAAAGGTGGAACCTGACGGCGGTGGTGTGCAGGGGAAGCTGAATGAGATTGCAAAAAAGAATAAACTGAAGGTTAAAGCGGAACTGGCCAATGAGAGTGAACTGGCGGATAAGATTAAAAACCTTACAAGTAATATTACCGCACACCTTGAGATTGACCCGGCTGATATTACAAAAATTACCAACCAGCTGAAAAATATCCAGAGCAGTGTGGGAGGAAATGTACAGCTGTTTGATATGAGCGGGGCGCTAAAGCAGCTGGATGCAGTTGAAACGAAAGTAACCTCGATTGTTAGCAAATTATCAAATGTTCGGGCAACGATCAGTACCGCGAGTACCGCAGGTGTTAAGGGGAGCACAAAAAATCCGTATGCGGGGATTGCAAAAACTCTGGATTCTCAGCTACGAAAAGCCAAATATGATGCTAATGATTTAACAAAAAAAAACGGATATAATTTCGGAGATATAGCAAATATAACTGACAAAGATTTTGAGCGATTATTAAAAGTATCTGACGTATATAACGGGATTGAAAAAAATGTTATTACTTTGAGAACAGCTTTGAATGCCGCAACAGCTGCTCAGACAATATTCGTCCAAAAATTAGACGATTCCAGTTTGCAGATAGCAGAAAAAGCAATGCGTAAACTAAAAGAAGAAATTGCTGATTTTACGAAAACGGCATCATCTATAGATAAAGTTAGCGAAAGTTATTCCGGTATTTACGCAAAATTTAGAGATCTACAGGACAAGTATTATCAAGATTTCGGGAATGGGAAAATATCTTTACTGAATAATGAAAAATTTAGTTCTGTACAAAAAGCACTTATTTCTCTTGATAGCGCGAGAATTGATCTAAAAGACAATTTTAGTGACTATAACTTAAAAAAGTATGAAGCGGCTCTAAAAGCTGCTTCTGAGGTGTTATCTCAATTCAAATTTGCTCTTAATTCGGCCGATCAAGAATCCACGCAGGCGTTTAAGGCGTTGCCTCAAAAAATAACACAAATCAACAATTATGCAAAAACACTCAGTGAGAACCTGAAAAAAGCCGGAGAAGTACCTGAGAACAATGGTTTGTACAAGACATTTACTGGCCTTAGTGAAGCCCTTCAAGGTGTATATGACAAGTTCAAAAATGGTACGGCAGAATACAAGGACTTGTTAAATGTTTTTAATACTTACGTTGATCAACTCGGAAAAAGAAAAGGCAATATAAGCACACTTAATGAGTTGTTCGCTGCACTTGGCATCCAAATCCGCAATACCACAAACGCGATGCGCAGCAGTAACCTAACTGCCAAAAACAACCAAAGCTTAGAGAGTTTGCAGAAGCGCCTGAACAACTTGCTGTACACTTTGAGACGTTACGTTGAGATCAATAAACAGATCCAGAAAAACCCTGAGTTAATGGCCACTTACAACAGCATTGTTGATGAGCTTAAAACTGCGGCGCGTTCCGGTAATCGGGACTTGATGGAAACAACACTGGATAGCACTGCTCAAAAAGTTGCCGGGTTGAAAGCAAAAGTACAGGAACTTGGGCTTGAGGGTAAGACGGTTGGGCAAGTATTCAGCGACTTGTTTGGCCAGCATTTCAGCACGGCCATTGCTATGGGCGCACTGCACTTATTGCAGGGAAGTTTGCAGCAAATCTACCAGAATGTTGTGGACATTGATACTGCCATGACGGAGCTGAAAAAGGTTACGAACGAGACAGACAGTACATATCAGAGCTTTTTGACTGAGGCTGGTGCCCGCGCAAAGAACATTGGTACGGATGTTAGCAGCGTTGTGAATGCAACGGCGGATTATGCACGACTGGGCTACAGCCTGAGCGATGCGACAAAGCTGGCTGATGTAAGCGCCATCTATTACAATGTTGGCGATGACCTTGATAGCTTTGATAAGGCCACTGAAAACATTGTTGGCACGATGAAGGCATTCAATATCCAGGCGAACGATGCAATCAGCCTGGTGGACAAGCTGAATAACGTATCCAACAACTATGCTGTTTCTTCTGGCGATTTGGGCGATATCTTGCAGCGCTCTGCATCGGCCATGGAAGCCGCAGGAAACACCCTTGACCAGACGATTGCACTTGGCACGGCCATGAACAGTGTTGTCCAAAACGCTGAAACGACCGGCAGTACGCTGAAAGTGCTGGCTTTGAGAATCCGTGGCGCAACGACCGAACTGGAACAGATGGGCGAGGAAACCGACACTGTTGCAACCAGTACGTCCAAACTGCGTGCCGATATTATGGGTCTGACCAATGTAGACGGCAAGGGTGGATTTGACATCCTAACCAAGAGCGGAGACTTTAAGAGTACCTATGATATTATTCAGGGCATTGCTAAAGTATATAGCAAGATGAGCGATGTTGACCAGGCTGCCCTGCTTGAGCTGTTGGCCGGTAAGAACCGCGCAAATGGTGTGGCTGCATTGTTGAGCCAGGCAAGCCAGGCCGCAGATGTGCTACAGACATCCTTGAATAGTAGTGGTAGCGCTATGGCTGAGAATGAGCGGGTGCTGGATTCTGTTGAAGGACGACTGAAGATTTTCGAAGCTACGTTCCAGGAGATCTCTACTGATCTGCTGAACAGCGGGCTGGTTAAAGGCGTTATCAGTCTTGGAACGGCCTTACTGGATGCTTCAGATGGATTCATTAAATTTTCTGGTGTTATACCTACAGCGACAGCAGCGTTGAGTGCGTTTTTGTCGCTTTCAAATGCGAAGACCAAGGGCAGTATTCAAATGCTCGCTTATGCAGGAGGGATAGCTGCATAGGACGCGCCTTGGTTGGTAATTAAATACCCAAATTGCTGGGAAAGGCTAAGAGCCGCATAGCCATAGTGAGCCGGCAACGGAACACTATGGAGCCGAAAGGCAGAAACAAGTATGCGGATGCGGTATGCTGAGAGAAAAGCCGCCCCTACGGGGTGGTGCTAACCCGCGTAAACAATGCTTAATCAGCAGCCAAAATACCGCGTGCAGGAATGTACGCAGAAGAAGATGTGTGAACTTTGGTGTTTTGGTTCATCGACTGTATGGGTAGCCCTATTCCATGGTGAAAACCAGACGGGAAGAAAGACAGTCAGAACATTACGGGAAAGCCGTAAGAAGGTTATAAAAGATTTACGAAGGTGATTTTTGAGGAGATGAGTTGAAAGTGAAGTGGTTGAATGGTATAATTGATAAGGTCAAAAAATCACTGGCTGTTAAGCGTAATATTCATTGGATTAAAAAACATAAAAATGAATTGCGCGAAAAATATGGTGGCAAATCTATTATTGTATATAATCAAAAAGTTATTGCCGCAGAAGCCGATCATCGTAATATTCCAATGGAGAAATGCACCATACAAGGTTCAGTGTGGTATGAAGTGCCTAATATGAAGCTAAACTTTGAACAGCATATCATTGATATAAAATACGAGAGGTAATTAAAATAATGGCTGGGTTTACCATCAATTACACAATAGGTGATACTAAATTTTTATGGGTAACAATCAGTACACCATATAATGATGGAACTGGCCGTATTTGGCGTGGTAATGGGATTTTAGATACTGGTTCTTCGTCTAGTGCCATATCTGAACGTTTAGCCAGAGAGCTAAAGTTGGCCTCTATGGGGCTAAAAACATATCATGGTGTTAGTGGCAAAGACTGCGGGGATGTGTATAATACGACATTAGAAATATGCGAGACTATTCCAGTTACAAGTGTTCAACTAGGAACATTCCATGATCCAGAGGAAGATTTCGATTTCTTAATTGGGTTAGACATCATTAAATGTTGTAACCTTAATCTACATTCTCATGACGGAATTATAACATTGCGGATGGAGTGGCCACCAGAATAATAAATAAAGATAAGCCCTGACCTTTAATGGCCGGGGCTTTTGGTATTTTTGAGAGGTAATGTTTTATGGCATTTATGGAAGGTATTTTGAAGCCTTGCCAGCGCAAGGTACTGTTTGAGCGAGAGTACAGTTCTGAGCAAGACGCAATGATTTACAAATGCGAATACGCTATGCGGGCAGTAGCAATCAACTGCAAAAGACTGACGGCAAACCAAGCGGAGCAAATGGACAAGTTTGCGATGATGGGAATTTATAACGGCGGCTGTTTTAATTGCCTTAAAAATCAAGGAACGGAGGGGTGATTATGGGTGCTACATATAAACCGAACGTTAATCTAAACAATCGCAAAAGTACCAGAGAGATGTTTATGCCAAGTAGCCAATCTATATATAAGGAAGAGGATTTTATGACAATTCAGATTACGGGCAACGCCAAAGAGCTTGCGGCGCTGATTAAAGAGTTGCAGAAGCCAAAAGAAAAAGTAACCGCAAGCCCTATTCCCACTTATGACGGAAGTGGATATGGTTCCGTTAATATTCCGTTAAAATAGAGTTTCTGGTGATATTACCCATTTGGCTTCTTTGGGGGTAAGCACAAGTACATCGCATTCTTCACTAACAGATTGAAGGTTTCCATTATAATATTGCAATTTTGCTACAGTGCTGTTTACAAAACGTAAGTAATTTATACTTTCTTGAAGAGAAAAATGAACGCAATTAGAATTGCGGCTTTGAAAAGACATGAGCATTTCAGCAAAGGAACAATCTCCTCGTGATAACAGGCAAAGTCCTTCTTCGTTTGTGTTCTTTTCTATATTCTTGTCTGTTAGTGTAAGAGTGAATACTTGTCGTTTGCCATTGTTGATTTCTGCCCCGACTAGCGTAATTTGTTTTTCTTTGGTGTATTGCTTAAGCGCGTTTTTCAAACCTTTAAGTTCGTCTAAAACAGATGTTCGTGGGCTGTTGTATTTAGCGATAGCATTTTTTATTACGACAGCTGTAGCGGTACCGTCATCTAAGGTCAACGTTCCGGTAAAAGCTATACCGTGTCCACTTTTTGTCATGAATAATTTTTGTTGATGATTTAAGGACGGATAAAGAAATGTTTGGCCATCAGAGGTTTTTGGAGCTAATGTCATTCTTTTATCTGCCGACATAACGATACCATACTGGTTGGCTAAAACCATTGCCAAAGACATAATATCAATCCTTTACTGTTTAATACAGTCTGTGTAGCATCAAAATCTTGTTTTGCACTTTACACACACCCGGTCAACCCTGTTAGTCAGAAACCCAGTAAGGGGAGACCACTTGCGGGGGACCATCTGGAACTCGGTGCAGCCACACTTGGGGCAGCGAGGTTTGTTCTTTTCTTCTTGGCGCTTACGGTAGCCCTCTTCCATCTCTACGGCGTTTTCGTATTCCCATTCGGCACGCATGTCAAACTTGGCTTTGTCAAAGAGAGGGTTGTTGTAGACGTACTTTTTATAAAGGAGCTCGTGATAGACAGCGCTACGTTTACTTTTCTCTTGTTCTTTAGAATCTCCTTTTTCTAGTTCATAATAAAATTGAGCACGAGGTTCAAATTTCAGGTTTTCTCGAAATTCTAACGGAGACATTTTATCAATTTCGTCGTTAATCTCTTTTGCCATCTCATTAGTATAAATTGTAAGTTCATGGTTTGAACAAAAATCACATCCAGGATAGCTGTCTTGTGAAAAGAAAGTCCTTCCACATACAGGGCAAATGTATTCTTTATCTTCGTTAAAGTTCATACTTTTACACCTCTTGAACATATTATTTTATAACCTTATGCTAATTATAACACACAGTAATTAGTAGAACAACTAGATTTTGAATCTGTTTAATATGTTCGGAACAGGTAATGATTTGAACACAGGGGCCTTTGTAACTCTTAACGGAAAAAGATGGCGAGAGTCTATCTCAGATTTTAAAAAAGCCTTTGCGGAAGCAAATGACATGGGTTCTACAAAAAATGGGATATTATTCGCTTGGCTAACTGGTAATTTTGATAAGGATTACGACATCGCTAAAAATTTAGATACTGATATTTTAGCTATAAAACGTTTTAATGCAGAATTTGAGAAAACTGGTAAAAAGGCTGATGCACTTAGTAAACTTGAAGGCGCTTCTGTTACGTTACAAGAATTTGCTAAAAACGCCGACGAAGGAACTCTTAGTTTGAAAAACTTCTTTAGTTCTGTAACTGGTGTAGGCGCATTGAAAAATGCCCTTAAAGGTATCGGTTTGCAGATGTTGACAACTGCCGCTCAGGCCGCGGCTATTTGGGCTATCAGCGAAGCATTTAGATGGGCTGTAACCCAAGTTCAAAATTACATCAACCGTGCTGAGATCGCCAAAGAAAAAATGGAGAATAGCAAAAAGGCGTACCAGGACACGACTGATGAGATCAAGTCTTTGAACGATGAGCTGGAGCAAAACAAGGAACGGATGGCTGAGATCAACGGTCAGGATGTTATTACCTATACTGACCAGCAGGAACTTGAGAAGCTGAAAACAGCAAACACTAGGCTTGAACGGCAAATTGAGCTGAAGGAACATTTGGCCGAGATAGAAGCCAGAGACGCTGCTAACGATACGGTTGAATCTTTCAAAGAAAACTACGGCCTTGACTACTTTGAGGAAGGCTTTGATTTTGACAAAAAAGGACCTAACTGGCTTACAAGCTACAAAGATGTTTTTGATAAGATCAGCCCGAACAGTTTTGCGGAAAAGGTTCTTGGACGCTCCAATGATATTCGTGAGTATTCCGCCGCCATTGATTACCTGAACGAAAAGATCGACACATTTAACAAAAGAGCTGAAGAAGCTAAGACAGCGGATGAAGCACAGAACTGGCTGGATAAGGCAGAACTGTACAATACCCAGCTTGAAAAAATCAACCAGGGAATCCTTGACCAGGCCGATGACCTTGAGACTTATAAAGAAACGCTTGACCTGGTTGGCTTTGACAATCTGACTTCAACACAGAAAAGAATCTATAACCAGATTGAGGATGCGCTGAAGTATAATTACATGAAGGCTGACCCTGACGACTGGTTTGAGCAGAACTTTAACGACAGCAAGTATGCGGATGTTGTAAGCAAGCTGAAAGAGAATCCTGAAGGGGCCGCTAAAGCACTGACCGCCCTGAATACGCAAGCTAAAAATTCCGGTAAATCCTTGGGTGAGATGCTAGATATAGCAAAAGAGTTTTTTGGCGTTACAAGTGGAGTTGATGATTATAGTCAGGCACTGAAAGACGCTAAAGACAAAGCCGATGCGGCAGGTGTTTCGCTAGGAGCACTTTTTAATATAGCTGACAACGAGGCTTTCAATAATCTTTTTTCTAGTGGGATTGATCTTGACCTGCTGACAGAATTTATCAAGTATATGCAGGATGCCGGTTTTAGCATTGAGAATGTTATTACTGAGCTTGAGTCGCTGAACCAAACTGGCGTAGAAGCTAACAGCGTAACCATTGATGCGGATACCGCAGTAAAAAATGTTACCACGACCATTTCTGCTGTGACGGCCGCTTTACAGGCGCAGACCACCGGTGTTGGCGTGACGGCTGAAAACTTTAAGGCTTTGACCGATGCGGACAAGGATTATGCAGACTGCCTGGAATATGTGAACGGCACGATGCAGGTCAACACGGAAAAGGCCAAGAAGCTGACCGACAAGAAAATTGAGGAAGCAGAAGCCACAGTCCGAGTAGCAAGAAGCCAGGCTCAGCTGAAATACGCCGAGAACAAGCAGGAATTGAGCCGCTTGAACGATGCGTTGAAAAAGAACAACGACCTGAGTGAAGAGCAGCAGAGCACGCTGAAAGAAGCCATCAGCAACCGTGAGCAGGAAAATAAAAAGCTGCGGGAACAGTGCCAGAACTATGAGGTGTTGTATAGCCAGCTAGTGCAGGTGAGTGGGGCTTATCAGGATTGGCTGAATGCCCAGAACGCTACGGAAGCCGGCACCATGTATGACGATGCGATCAAGGCTTACGATGCGATTAAGGACGCGCTGGAGAGCGGTAAGATCGGCACGCAGAAATATAAGGCTGCTGTTGAGTTTTTGGTGCCGAAAAGTGTTGACGAAAATGCTGTACAGCAATATGTTGACACACTGAAAAAGTACCTGACTGATGACAGTAAGGGCATTACCAACTTTTTGAATGATGCTGTTAAGGCCGGCTTAATGGAAGAGGACAGCAACGGTTATGTGGCCATTGCGGGCAAAAAGACCATTGACGATTTTTGTGACGCCATGAAGCTGACACCGGATATGGTGCGGGCTATTTTTGGCGAGCTACAGGAATACGGATTTGACTTTAACTGGGATGATGCGTTCTTTGGTGAGACACTGACAAGCCTTGAAATGCAGGCTGACGAGCTGAAGGAAAAAATGGACAGCGTTAAACCTGACTCTGACAGTTACGACGAATGGAATAACCAGCTCAAAGAAGTTAATGAGAAAATCGAAAACATCAAGGGGAACATTGATAGCACTGATGTAGACGCACTGGTTGACGCTTATGAGAAAGCCAAAGATGCTGTTGATCAGATGAACAGTCAAGGGAGCACATTTGACGGACAAGCCGATGAACTACAGAGTGCGCTTGATAAAGCCGCAGACAACCTAAACAAGAATGGCCGCGTACAGCTTTGGATTGACGCTTCGGAAGCTGAAAAGACTGTTGATGATCTGACCCAAAGATTTAACAGCGGTGATTTTAGCGTTGCGACAGAGCTGGAAGCTGCCCAGGATAAGCTGGCCGACTTGAATACCCAGAAAGAAAAACTGGGCGCACCGACTGAGGTTGAGATCCAGGTGTATGCCCAGGGGTTGGAAGATGCCGGTAAGAGCACAGAAGAGATTACCCAGACGCTGAAAGATGCCAAGATCTTGAACGTTGAAACGGATGACAGCGAAGATAAGCTGAGTCAAACGAAGGATACCGTTACCGATATCGCTAATATACTTCTAACCCCGTACACTTTGGATCTAAATACCACCGAAGCATTGACAAAACTTGGCACCGTTGCGGAGCTGATGAATCAGATAAGCGATACAACCATTACCGTACCGACACCCAACATATCAACTCCCAGCAGCTCGCAGCCGTATAAACCAGGCAAATCCTACGCCGAGAGAAACGGGGCAGGATCAACAGGTATTAGTACTGCCCATGCGGCTGGCACCAATGGCGGATTAGCTAGAGCTGAACGAGCACTGGTTGGTGAGCTTGGTTATGAAGTGGTAGTAAACCCGCACAGCGGCAAGTGGTACACGGTTGGCGAGCATGGTGCTGAGTTTGTGAACTTACCCAAAGACGCGATTGTGTTTGACCACCAAAAGAGCGAAGAACTGCTGAAAAATGGCTTTGTGGGCGCACGCGGAATGGCCATGGCGGAGGGTAACGCTTACGATCAAGGCGTTGGAACGATTACCGGCGGTGGTTACATTCCCAAAAACAATCCGGCCACAAGTACAACGTTCCAGAAAAATGCAAAAGCGGCTGCTGCTACTGCGACGGCGACTGAGGCAGCACAGAAAAATCTTGAACGAATTGAAGCGGAAGCAGATGCTGTAAAGGAAGCCTATGAGGCCCAGAAAAAGGCGCTGGAAAAGCAGAAGAAAGAGCTGGAGAGCATTAAGGACAGCCTGGAAAGCGAGCAAAAGACACTTGACGGGATTGTTAAAACCATAACAGCTAGGATTGACAAAGAGATTGACCGACTGGAACACCAGTGGGACGACCTGAAAGAACAGCTGGAAGACGAGAAAAACAACCTTGATGCTGCCATGAACGGCGCTACCTACTTGATTGAAAAGCGGACGAAAGCTTTGCAGAAGGAGCAGGAGGCGCTGGACGACAGCTACCAGCCGCGGATTGACGCTTTGCAGGATGAGCTGGATAAGCTGAACGAAACCAACGATGCCCAGGAAAAGGCGATTGAGCTTGCCCGCAAAAAGGCGGCCATGGATGCAGCCAAAGCGAACCGCAGTGTGCGTGTATACCGTGAAGGCAAAGGCTTTGTTTGGGAAGCTGACGAGAGCGAAGTTAAAAGCACCGAAGAGGATTATAACGATGCTTTGCGCCAGAAAGAGCATGAGGATGCCCAGAAGGCCCTGGAAGACCAGAAAGCCGCGCTTGAAAAAGAGCTGGAAGACAAGAAGCAGGAACTGCAAGACAAGATTGACGCTTATGATGAATACAAAGATAAGCTGAGTGAAGGCCAGAACGAATACACCAACAGTAAAAACGTTGCGATTTTGCGGCAGCTGTACGGCGCTAATGCAGACCAGATGATTTTGAACATGGATCAGGCTATGATTGATAAGATCACGACTGATTACATGAACAACATGAGCAACACTGACCATGTGGAAAACCAGATTAAGGAAAACCAGAAGTTGATTGACCAGCTGGAAGACTACAAGAGCAAGTGGGAAGAGGTTGCAGATGCTTACGAGACGGAGCAGAACCGGATTAACACGGTGGCACGGCTTGGGGCGGACTGGGAAGAGAAGATCCTGGGACAGCGGACGGATGTGCTTGACAACTTTAAGAACCACTACATTGATATTTTGCGGCAGATTGAGGAAAAAACTGCTGAGATCAATGATTTGAGTTTGAAGATTGAGGTTGTTGAGGAAGAGTACCAAACCAAGAGCGATGAGCTGGATAAGGAAAAGAAGGCTGCCCAGGCCGAAGTGAAAACGACAAAATCCAGCAGTACATCCAACCATGCAACCGGCATTATGAACGTTGCGGCCTTTGAACGTGCGCGTGTTGATGAGGCTGGGCCTGAGATTGTTGTACGGCAGCCGGAAGCCGGACGCTATACCAGCCTGGAGGTTGGGGACGGCGTTGTGCCGGGAAACCTGACCCGCCGGCTGTTTAGCGCGGCAATTAACCCGGAAGCTTTTGTGGAGAGTGCTATTTTGAAGCGGATGGAGAATGTGAACGCTGAGTTGGCCAGTGCTGGCAGCAGCGGCGTACACATTGGCGACATTAACATTGTGATGAACGGTGTGAATGACGTTGAAAATTTTGGCCGCATTTTGCACCAGAACATTGGCTCCATTATGGCGCAGGAGTTCAGCAAGCGGTAATTACAAACAGGACAGAGGGAAACCAACCGAGAGGAATCAGCGGTTAGGTCCCTTATATAATAAGGCAAGATGACGGCTGTTGCTTTTTAAGGAGGTGCTGAATCATGTGCTATTTAGTAGCGAAAGATAGATATGCTCATGGTTGTATTGCTTTGAAAACAACTCACGGCAAGCATCTTGTTGAAATGAAAAGAGCCTTAAATGCTGCGGTTGGAGATAAAGGCGTACAGTTAGTGACGATTAGCAGACCAACAGCATATGGCGAGTATGCTCCATACCGATTTGCCAAAACAGAACAAGAATTTAATGCTCTTGTACGAGCAATGCGATAATTTTATAAGTCAATTTACACCGGGTAACAGATTGTTGTTGTCCGGCTTTTTGTATGGTATAATGACCCTATTATAATAAAGTAGGAAGTGTTGTACCGATGGCAAAGACTGAGAGCCAAAACAAGCCGAACACGGAGTTTACGTTTAACCCGGAAGCCAAGAACAATAAAAATAGCTCCTCTTGGAAAAAAGCAGAGGACAAAAAGGAAAATAAGTGATGGAAATAACACAATACTTAAACGAGCTAGTTGCCATGATTCCTGCTATTTTGCAGTATGTGGTGCCTGGTTTATTGATGTTATGGATTTATAACAGGTTGCTTGACAAACAGTTGCCTCAACATTACCTGGTTTATTCTGTGGTAATTAGTTTTCTGCTTATGCAGGTGGTACCAACCAAGAAGTTACAGTATGTCATGGCTTGCGTTATTGCTGCCGTTCTTTCTGTTATGCGCAGGAATGTGAAAATTAAGCAGGTGTTACATAAGCTGTTCAAATGGTCCCCAAGCGATAGCGTGTGGGAAGATGTTATTGACTACAAACGTGGAACCAATATGGTAGTCTATACAGACTGCGAGAACGATTTTAGTGGTTCTTATGTTGGAATGGATGATAAAAAGAACGTATTACTTTTATCTGGATATGATGTTTTAGATAAAGAGGGTAATGCCCTTACAACAATGGATGACCGAATTGTTATGATTCCCAGAGGAGAAATTAAATACGTTGAGCTTTGTTATGATGAAAAATCAGATGTAAAGAAATATTGGTTTAAGCGATAAGTACGATGACGATATACCGGGTGGCCTATGTGGCTGCCCGGCTTTTTTATTTTGGAGGAAAAGCTATGGCAAAGAACACATTGGATGATGCCATTGCGGGGCTGAAAGACCTGGCAAAAGAGGTGAAGCGTTACTGCGAGAGACTGATTAGCAATGCCAAGTTTGACCGTACAGCTGTTGGCACAATTGTGAAGGTGCTGGACGATCACAGCGGCTATGTAGTGGCGGCTTTTGGCAAGGAATACACCATTGCGAGTAATGCGCTGTTCCAGGTGAACGATGCTGTGGCTGTGATTGCCCCGCAGAACGACTTTAAGCGGCTGTACATTAAGCCGTATGAAATTGACCGGAACCTGTTGAAGCAGGACAAGGTTGAAGAAGACCTGAAAGATTATGTGAATAAAGTTGACAAGCTGCAGGAACAGGTGGACGGCAAGGTTGAACAGTATTTTTATAACTATGATCCAACGCTTGAGAACTGGCCTGCCATGAGTTGGAAAGACGACACCACAAAGAAAGCGCACAACGGCGATTTGTTTTATAACACCAGCAGCAAGAAAGGCTGGCAATGGACATACAACGAGGAAACAAAAACCGGCAGCTGGGTAGAAGTGACAGATAAGGAGACGCTGGATGCACTGGAAGCTGCAAGCAAGGCACAAGACACCGGAGATGGTAAGCGCCAGGTATTTACGGCTGATGCCAGCAAAGGGGAACACCCGGAGCCGCCGTATGACACGGGCGATTTGTGGTTTAATGGAGAAGACATTCTGGTTTGTACGGTAGCACGCACGGCCAGTGACAAATATAATGCCAGCGACTGGGTAAAGAAGGATAGTTATGCCAGCAAGGATGACATGAAAAATTATGTGGATGGTGTAACAAAAGATATGCAGGACCAGATTGACAGCAAGGCCGAGCAGCACTTTTACGCCTATGACCCTACGCTGGATAACGAGCCGGCCAAGAGCTGGACGACAGATGAGGAAAAAGAAAAACATGTGGATGACCTGTTTTATAACACAGAGACAGGCAAAGCATACCGATTTATGAAAGGTGACGATGGCAGCTACAAGTGGGAGTTGGTGCAGGACAAGGATGTAACCAATGCACTTGAGGCGGCCAGCAAGGCACAGGATACGGCGGATGGAAAGCGGCGTGTGTTTACGGCAGATGCCAGCAAGGACGAACACCCTGACCCGCCGTATGACGAAGGTGATTTGTGGTACACGGGGGCAGAAGTGCTTGTTTGTGGAAAACCCAAGGCGAAAGGCGAGGCATATGATGCCGGCGATTGGGGCAAGAAAGACAATTACACGAACAAGGACGAAGTGATTGATGCGGTTGATAAAAAGTTGACACAGGAGGACATCTTTAACCGGTTGACCAATAATGGAGCAAGCCAGGGTATGTTTATTGAAGATGGGAATGTGTACTTTAATGCGACCTACATTAAGTCTGGTGAGATTAACTCTGACCTGATTAAAACTGGTAAGATTAGCTCCAAGGATGGAAGCGTTTATTTTGATCTGGATAATTCAGTAGTTCATACGACTGATGGGCAGTTTGTTACAACGCTTGATAAAAATTCTATCCTTATTAAATCTGGAGATTCTACGCTAGTACACCTTTACGGTGAAACCCGTGACTATAAGGGCAATCCTTGCTGGGACGGTTCTTTGAAAATAAACGGTCATACAGGGGCAACATTTGAAAATATAAATTCTGAAGCTTCCTTGAATAGTTATAATATTTCTTTTCGTGTAAAAGACGACGATGGCTCTGAACATTCAACCACTCTAAGCGCTGAAGGTTTAACAACTACCAGCATTAGCTTTGGTGTTAGTAGTGATGATGGTGCCCCAACCCAATATGGGAGCCTTACATGTAATAGTTCTACGCTTGTAGCTTCTTTTTCAACAATACAATCCGAAGCAAATATTCAATTATATAAAAGAGGAAGCAGTATTCCTGCTTTTTATGTCTACGATGGCACTACTAACTGGGGCGGCCAAACACTTGGTTGGGATGGTAGCAAAGAAGTAGCCACTCTTGACGCAAACACCCAGGCCGTACCGTTCATTTATGGTATTGAGCTTGTAAAAAATGCGCAGGGTTATGTGACCGATGTAAAACTGAAACAACATGGGCTGCGGTTTATTGGTGGCATTTTGGTTTAATTTTGACGAGGAGATTTTATGATGGAAAATTTTAATTTGAAATGCGAACAGTTGAAGACTTACATTTGTGACGGTGTGAACCAGGTTGGATTGCCGCCGTATGCGGTGGAGCTAATTTTGGAGAGTTTGCTGCGTGATGTGCAGAATATCCGCAAGAGCGCGATACAGGAAGAGATGGAAGCGGCTAAGAAGGCTGCGGCAGAAAAGGCCGAGAAAACACCGGTTGATGCAGCAGAGGATAAGCCGGAAGAAAGCGTAAAATAAATATAAGCTAATAGCGTTATTGAAAAATAAAAATAACCGCCTGACCTTGATTGGTTGGGCGGCTTTTGTTGTTTAGAGAGGGAGGGGAGTGGTGGGAGGATGAGCAAACCAGCATTATATACCGTATCAGCATTTGATGCGACAAAAGATTATACATTCCGGTTCCGATACATTGGTGTGATTACCAAGGTGGAGGCACAGATTTGGGCCAATGCCATGAGCGCAGAGGAACTGGGCAGCCCAACTTACCAGAGTGGTGAGGTGAGTACCCAGAGATCCGAGTTTACTTTGAAGGCCAGCAGCATTACAAACAGCAGCGCGGCGTTTGGCATTAAGGTACGGGTGTGCGGCCAAGACAGTGTGTGGAGCGAATGGAGTGACATTCTGCTGTTTTACTGTGTGGAGACACCGGTATTTAAGTTCAAAGAGATCAGCACCAAGGACAAAACCAACATTGAATACAGTGCTTTTGAGTTTACAGTGCAATACGAGAGCACCCAGGGCGAAGAGCTGAACGAATATACGATTGAACTGTATGATGCCAGCAAGAGCCTGGTGAAGAGCAGTGAGACGCTGCGGGTGCCGGACAAGGCGTATATTATCAGCAACTTACGCAATGACACGACTTATTACTCCAGAGCACAGGGTATTACCCAGCACGGCATGAAGCTGGACACTGGATTTTGTGAGCTGCTGATTGGCTATGTGGGCGGTGATGGCTATGCGGCTGTGGCGCTGGAAAACCATTATGAAGAGGGCTGCATTTGGGTGAAATCTTATGTTGTGACGATTGAGGGCAAGGACCGCAACGACAACAAGGATGATTACCACTATGTAAGCGGATCGGCCGGGGACCAGGCAGTAGATCTGACGGTGGACGACACCGACCCGGTTAAGGCCGACATGACGTTCAAAGACGGATTTAAGGTACAGGGCAGCCATGTGGAAGAAGGAAGCGTGGTGGACAGCAGCTATGCCTTGGGGCTGAACATGAGAAGCGACCGCTGGAACAAGCTACTGATTGGGCTATGGAACAAACGGAGTAACGGGATCAGTATGCCGACAATGGATGAAGATCCGTATGCTTTGAAGTTGTTTTTGTGCCGCCGTGATATTGCGGACGATTACAGCAGCAATGCCTACAACTACCAGACGAACGAAAAGAAAACATGTTATTACCTGGAACTGACCTGCGGTGGATACTGTTTGCAGAGCAATGTAAAAACCAGTGCGCCGACTGGATGGTTTAAGGTGTATTTGAAAAACCAGGGCGGCCTGTTTGAGCTGCACTGGGAGTAAAGGAGGGGTGTGGAATGATTGTGGGAGCCGATATTTTGATGGGACAGAATGCGATTTTGCCATACCCACCTTATAATGAGGCGCTGAATGTGCTGAAGCTGCAGAACGGTGTTTATGACGACCTGCTGTTAAGCCGCGATGCCGACAAGGATTACGGCAAGTACAATCTGGACAATGGATGGCAGGCCCAGACGGCCATTTATGCGGCCTTTAACGGTGATACACTGGGCGGCAACCTGCGCTACCGGGCGGAACAGATCAGCGAGATGCGGTTAAAACGACGCCGGGTTGGAACCTACAACTGGATCACCCTGGCGACCAAGCACCGGCCAACCCCGGTGAATGATGAAACCCTGAAGGAATGGGAAAAAGAACTGAACAACTGGGTACACATTGATTGGTACGCAGACGGGCGCAACACCGAGTATGAGTATGCGTTTGTGCCGATTATTGATGATGCCGAGCAGGACATGTTCACGAACAAGATTTTGAGCAGCTTTGACGGTGCGGTACTGACGGACGGAGACATTAGTTACCACCTGTTGTTTGATGCCAGCGTGACCAGTACGACCAGAACACAGCCAAACAGTGTGGTGGAAACTATGAGCAGCCGTTACCCGTATGTGATTTACGGCAGTGACCTGAACTATGAGCAGGGCAATTTTACGGCCACTGTGCTGAAATACAGTTTTGACACGGATGATTATGACGGGGATGGTGGTGCCCGGTACCGCAAGCAGTTTGTGGACTGGTGTACCAACAAGAAGCCGAAAATCTTGAAGCTGTTTGACGGACGTAGCTGGATGGCGAACATTATTAACCAGCCGAGTATCAGCTACAGTGACCATTATGATAAGGTTGCCGTGGCGTTTGATTTTGTGGAGATTGGCAGCTTGGAAAGCAGCACCGATTTGTACCGCAACGGGTTTATTGCAGAAGATATTGAAGGGAGTTGATGCGCGATGTATGTGCCAAGCACAGAAGACATACGAACCTTATACTCCCATAACATTGAGCTGTACACCCGCATTGACCTGCTAAACGACCGGATGAAGACGATTGACAGTTTGCAGGGCATTACGACTGAGGGAAGAATTTCCGTAGATGCAGATGCGGACATCCGGCGAACATACACTTCGACCATTGTGCTGGACGAAAAACATGCGATCAGCCAGTACAGCGAGAGCGAGTGGATGAACAAGTACGTTTGGATTTACATTGGCGTGAAGACCCCGATGCTGGACGATATTATCTGGTACAGCCAGGGGGTATATGTGTTCAGCCAGAACGGATACAACTATGACACGCAGACCCGGAGCCTGACCATTAACTGTATGGATCTGACAGCAATGCTGAATGACACGTTGGCCGGGCAGCTGACAGGCATTAAAACCGTGTTTAAGGCCGGGGGCGGAATCCGCAGGGCAATGGTGGAGCTATTACAGGAAGTGGGGATCAACAAAGTATTTGTAGAATATTGGAACCGAACGATCCCTTATGACCAGGAGTTTGATGCGGCGACCAGTGTGTGGACAATTTTGACACAGTTGCGGGATTTGTATTACCCGTTTGAAATATTTTTTGAGGATGATGTGTTCAAATGCCAGCAGATCCCAAGCTGTGAGGATGACCCGCTGGTGCTGAATGCCGATGTGTTCAATGATTTGATTATCAGCGAAGACGCAACGGTGGATTACAGCGAGGTGCGAAACTGCGTAGAAGTGTTTGGCGCTGCGGCAAGCCCGGATGTGAGCTGCACAGACCTGGTGGTGGACACGACAAAGAAAACCATAACATTAAACGTGGTTGGATTGGCATTGAGCGGTAAGAAGCTGATTTTGTTTACGCCGCCGGACAATGTGGCCGACCTGTACGATGCCGACAAAGGGTACCAGATGAAGATCAGCGCCAAAGCAACAGAGAGCAGCGATGCGGTTGTGACCGATGTTTTGAGCCTGTATACCATCAGCACAGATGAAGCCGGCAATAACAAAAAGGCCAAGCAGGACTGTATGAAACCAAAAGTACAATATGTGGTGCGCTACGATGCCGATTATTCCCCGAATGAGAATGGCGGCAAAGGGCGCTTTTATTTTTATGGGCAGGTACAGCCGCACGCCATGGTGATGCTGAAAGATACAAAACCGAGCGCGGAAGAGCTGGACAAGCTAAAAGAAACCGAGAACTGCCAGGATTTGGAGGTTGTGAGTACCGCCAACCCGAATATTGAAGGGTATGAGGAGGACGACCAGTTTTTGAACAGCCCGTTCAGCATTGAACGAATTGGACGGCGCAATGTGGTTTTGAGCGGCGGTGAATACGACAATTACACCACAGATGACGGCATTTTGGATGTGGCCGAATACGAGCTATGGAAGCGGGCGCGATTGACCGATAGCATTACGGTGAAGATGCTGCTGGTGCCGTGGCTGGATGTGAACACCAAGGTTGAATACTGCCCGCGTTACATGGGCGGCAAGACAGCCGTGCAATTTATTATTAAAAAGATTGATAAGAGCTTGGGGCAGGGAACGATGGATGTGACGCTGATGAGGTTTTACCCGTATTACCCGTACCCTGTAAAAGATGAGACAGGAGGAAACTTTAAGTAATTAAAATCATTGTCAATGGTGATTAAATGTGTTGAAACATGCTCATGGAGGATAAGAGGAAATTGCTAAAAAGCTTCAAGACAGAAATAAATCCGACGGTCGAGCAAAAAATCAAGATTCGTAAGACGATAGGAACCTGCAGATTTATTTATAACTTCTATTTGGCTCATAACAAAAAGCTCCACGAAGATGGGGAAAAATTCATGAGCAGCAGTAAATTTAGAGTCTGGCTTAACAACAAATATCTTCCACAGCATCCGGAGTATTTGTGGATCAAGGAAGCATATTCAAAAGCTGTAACGCAGTCAGTAAATAACGGACAGACCGCATTTACAAGATTTTTCAATCACGAAAGCGCCTTTCCTAATTTCAAAAAGAAAGGCAAGTCCGATGTAAAAATGTATTTCGTAAAGAATAATCCTCAAGATTGTTGCTGCGAAAGACACCGGATTAAAATTCCATCACTTGGTTGGGTTCGTATCAAGGAAAAAGGATATATCCCAACTACTAAAGATGGATATGTGATTAAAAGCGGTTCGGTTTCCATAAAGGCTGGCAGGTACTATGTTTCGGCTCTTGTGGAGGTCTCTGACAACAAAGCAGTCGATCATTTCGGCGAAGGAATTGGCATAGACCTCGGATTGAAAGACTTCGCCATTGTATCAAACGGTAAAACATATCAAAACATTAACAAATCAGCAAGGCTTAAAAAACTTGAGAGACAACTTATTCGAGAACAAAGGTGTCTCTCTCGTAAATACGAAAAATTAAAGGAAGGAGAGTCCACTCAAAAGAATATACAAAAGCAAAAGCTCAAAGTACAAAGACTTCATCACAGGATAGATAATATCCGTACCGATTACATCAATAAAACAATTGCAGAGATGGTAAAAACCAAGCCATCTTACATAACGATTGAAGACTTAAATGTAAAAGGTATGATGAAGAACAGGCATCTCGCAAAAGCCGTTGCATCACAAAAGTTCTATGAATTTAGAACCAAGCTCAAAGCTAAGTGCAATGAAAATGGTATTGAATTAAGAGTTGTAGACAGATGGTATCCATCATCCAAAATATGTCACTGCTGTGGTGCTATCAAGAAAGATTTGAAGCTTTCAGATAGAATATACCGTTGTGATTGTGGCTATATCGAGGATAGGGACTTTAATGCTGCTCTTAATCTAAGAGATGCTTTAACTTACGAAGTTGCATAATAAAAGCAAGCGTAAGTATGTACCGAAGGCTATTTCGGGAATTTACGACTGCGGAGTGTACAAGAACTTGTGAGTAGCGTATTGTTTATAATCGTCAAAGCATACACATTGAAGCAGTAAGAAGTATCCGCAAGGACTTCAATTTCTCGATGTGTTTGAGTATATTTCAACACATTTTGAGTGGCAGAGTGATAAGCAATGGCAGATACCTATACAAAGTTCCCGGAAGGTATTGATACGTTTGAAGACAATGCCGACCTGGACAGCGGCCATGCCGCGGCGGCAGCCCAGTACACCAAGTACCTGGCAGACGGTAAGTATACCGAGGCCAGCAATTACCTGAACCAGAACAGCGGCCTGCGCAAATACATTATTAAAGCGGCGGACATTAACCATGTGAAACATGCGATTACTGCACTGGAACAGCACTATGCCGGAGCGGTGAATTACATCATTGACGGCAAGTTTGACCCCGACATGATGATCCATGAATACAGCTACAGTTACAGCGGCGGGACCCATACCCTGACATGCAAGAGCGGCAGCAGTTACAGCAACGCAGCCAACGGTAAAGCATATTTTACCACGGCGTTCAGTGACGGACACAGACTGGTGATCAATGGCAAAGACATGACCAGTAATGCCTACTGCGGTACAGAGAAGCTGGGCGACGGTGCGATTGGTGCCGGGCAGTGGGTGATTTTTCAGTACGATACAAGGAGAAACATTGTAAATTTTACTAACGGCAGCGGCATTGGGGCTTCCAAGCTGGCTGCCACGACTGCTTTGCCGGACCAGGTGCTGGCAGGACAGACATTTTACAGCAAGAACAAAACTCTGAAAACCGGCACCATGCAGAATTACGGCAATGTAACGGCAGAGTTGGCCAACGGCGAGAGCTACCAGATCAAGGCCGGCTATTACAGCGGCGGTGCGATCAGCGCAAGCGGGCTGGGCAGCAATACGCCGGGCACTGCGGATGAAAAATCTATCCTGGAAGGAAAAACTGCCTGGGTAGATGGCAAGTTGGTGAAAGGATCTATCAAGACTTATTCTGCCACAACCCAGCTGCAGGGCGGCGAGCGCGAGAGCACCAAGATGACCGTGCAGAAAAAGGACGGTGTGACCCGGCTGTGTGTAGCCACAGATAACCAAAAAACCAACGATATTTACAGTGGCTGCTATTACGATAATGTGATGTGGCTGTGGGGAACCGCAAGCACGGCGGCCAAAGCCCTGTTGGAGGATGATACCACCAATGCGGCAACCGCCAATGATGTGGCCAGCGACAAGAAGTTTATTGATAAGAATGGCAACTGTACGCAGGGTACCCTGACCAGGCGCAGCTATGGCTTTGCCCATGACATGGGTTTTGGAACCGACAGCGAGTATTTTGCGCTGCGTAATATTGACGAGGGTGCATACAAAAGTGACGGTAATTTTTGGGCACCGGAAGTGCGCGTGAACCTGGCCGATTTCCGCAAAGGGATTGGCTGCACAGAAGATAAGATTGTGAACGGCGAAAGCATTGCCGACCTGACTGGTAAAGCTGGAGGCCGAATTGCAACGATTGATAAGGATACAACCAATGGCGACCATTACAGCAACGTGGTGACGACTGGCGGTTGCCAGCACGCATGGGTTGTGGTCAGTGTGAGTAAGACCGGAACAGAAAACAGACTTAACCGAGTGTGGGTGCAGGCCAGCAACGACGGCAGCAACTGGACGGACGTGTGGGACAGCGGAAGCGGACTGCAGGCTGTATACAAGCAGCAGGCTTTGAACACATCCACAGTGTACACCCAATGGCGCGTGAAGCTGAACAGCGATGGCGATAAGTGCCACGCCCATATTGTATTGTTTGTTTGAAAAAATAGAAAGGGGAGGAGGAAAACATGGCATTAAGTTTTGAAGAGTCGAAACGGATGGCGGCTGAGATGGCAGCCAAAGCAGAGCCAGTGGCATTGCAGGCTGAGGCTGCCCCCATGGTCACGATGGCTGATATGCCGGAGGCGCAGGCCAATGATGACGGCGGCTACACCCGCAGTGAAAAATACCTGTGGTACAGCCAATATAACGACGATGCGTTTTCGAGCATTGACGAGATGAAAAATGTTGTGATGGACGAGAGCCAGATCAACATTACCCAGGAAACCAACAGCCAGGTGATCCCGTTTAAGATGCCGCGGCGATATGACGGCATTGATTTGATGCAGATGATGCTGCAGGTACATTACCTGAATGTGGACGGGCAGGAAGCATATGCCACGCCGATCAATGTTACCTACAACGATGATACGATCCGGTTTTATTGGCTGGTTACAAATAGTGTGACAAGCAAGAAGGGAACCGTGCGCTTTGAGATCACTGCAACCGGTGTAAATGAACGCAGCGAAACCTATATGTGGCGCACACGACCAGACGGCGAGTTGAATATCTTGGAAGCTTTGAGTGGCACCAAGATGGTGGAACCGGATAACGACTGGTACACAAGCTTTGTTGCCCTGATGGACGAGAAGGTTGGCCAGGCTTCCAGCTATGCCAGTGCCGCACAGGCCAGCGCCCAGGATGCAGCCAACGCTGCGGCGGGTGTGGATAATAAGATTCAGAATGCAGCAGCAGGAATTAAACAGGAGCTGCAGAGTGACCTTGACACCAACTACACTAAGAAAACTGAGCTGACCACGGAGCTTGCCAAGTATTACAACAAGGAAGAAGTGGATGGCTTTGTTACACTGTTGGAAGGCAAGATTTCTGGGATTGACGGATTGGCGGCTTTTAACTGTGCGTATGATGCGGGCACCCGTGCTTTAACATTTTATAACGGCGATGCAGTGATTAAAACTGTAACCTTGAGCACCGACCCCAGCGCAGAGTGGACGACCGCATATGGCAAGACGGTGGATGCTAAGATCAGCGCAGCGGTAAACCCGGTAAGCACAGCACTGGATGAGTATAAGACCAGCAACAACGAGGCTGTGAAAGCTTTGCAGGATAGTGTGGGCGACCTGCCGAACACCTTGCAGAGTGATTATTATAATAAGGAAGCAACCAACAAACTGTTAGCTGATAAGGCAGACAAAACTGCTCTGGATGGATTTACCAATGATTTGACTGTGACCAAGAATACCGTGACAGCTTTGCAGGGCAGTGTGGATACGGCCAACAGTGACATTGCAGAAATCCAGGAAAAGATCAAAGATATTAAGCCCAGCAACGGCCATGAGTACGACATTACTTACACCAGTGATGACGGTCATTTGAGCCTGTTGGAAGACGGCACAACCAAGACTGTTGTTACCATTAAAGGTGGTGGCGGTGGCGGCGGTGAGGCAACCAGCACCATTACCATTGAACGAATTGGTGACAGCAGCCTGACGGTAGTTCAGGGCGACAGTGCATTGATCGGATTTAAGTTTACGAGTGTGGACAATGCTGGCGATGACACCGGCAATGCAACTGGCAACTGGTATGTGGGCAACACCAAGGTGGCAACCACAACCATCATCCAGGGCAAGAACACCTTTGATGTGACGCAATACTTGCATAGCGGTGACAACACCGTGCGGCTGCAGGTTACGGACAGCATGGGCAGTGTAGGCAGCAAGAACTGGTCGGTTAATGTTGTTGAGTTTTATTTGGAGAGCATTTTTGATGACTCTCTTTTTTATTCCGGCGAAGTAACTTACCGGTTTACTCCGTATGGCAATATTGCCAAAAACATCAGCTTTAAGTTGGATGGCAAGGCGATTGGCGGAACAAGCACTGCAGTGACAGGCCGCCAGATGACCTACAATTTGCCCACCCAGAAGCACGGCAGCCACCTGCTGGAAGTGAGCATGACGGCGGAGATCAATGGCAAACAGGTAACAAGCAACACCCTGCGCCACGATATTATGTGGGTGGAAGAGGGCAATAATACCCCGATTATCAGTTGCGCCGTGCTGGATTACAGTGCCAAACAGTACAGCAATGTTGCGATCAGCTATACCGTGTATGACCCGGCCAGCAGCAACACCAATGTGACCCTGGCTGTGGACGGCATTGTTGCCAGCAAGCTGACGGTAGGACGTACCAAACAGACCTGGACGTACAAGAGCAGTGAGATTGGCAGCCATGTGCTGACCATTACCTGCGGCGAGACGGTAAAGACTATCAATGTAAAAATTACCGAGCTGGGTATTAACATTGAGCCGGTGAAGACCAACCTGATGTTTGACTTTAACCCGGCTGGCCGAACCAATGCAGACGAAAACCGCCTGTGGACCGATGGCAATACTGCGATGACGGTAAGCGACAACTTTGACTGGAGCAATGGCGGCTACCAGATTGATGAGGACGGCGATACTTACTTTTGCGTGAAAGCCGGAACTACCGCCACGCTGGATTATAAGCTGTTTGCGGACGATGCCAAAAAGAAGGGTAAGAACTTTAAGCTGGTGTTTAAGACCACCAATGTGCGAGACTACGATGCTACGGCACTAACCTGCGCAAATGGCAACGTTGGTTTGACGGTACAGGCACAGAAAATTACCCTGACCAGCCAGCAGAACCGCATTGAGCTGCCGATTTGCGAAGATGACTTTTTGGAGTTTGAGTTCAATATTTTGCCGGACAGCAAGTATAAAGAGATGGTGCTATGGTGCGACGGTATCCCCTGCAAGGTGGAACTGTACGATGCAAGCGACAACTTTACACAAGCAAGTCCGGTTGGCATTACGATTGGCTCTGCGGACTGTGATGTACAGGTATACCGCATGAAAACCTACGGCATGGAGCTGTCGGACGATGAAATCCTGGACAACTTTATTGCGGATGCCAAGAACGCCGAGCTGATGATTGAACGCTATAACCGCAACGATATTACCAACGTGAGCGGCGAACTGGATGCTGACCTTTTGGCCGAGAAGTGCCCGGACCTGCGCATTATCAAGATCAGTGCTCCGACCTTTACGACCGGCAAAAAGAATGAGGTTTTTAATACCACCATCCAGCAGATTTACAAGAACGGACGCGCTGTGGAGGATAACTGGACCGCGACCGGCAGCCATAAAGGCCAGGGCACCAGCTCCAATGCGTATGGCGAGAGCGGCCGAAACATTGACATTAACTGTTCCGGCGGATTTACGTTTGGCGACGATAGCACCGGCAGTACCTATACCTTGACAGAGAACAGTATCCCGGAGAAATATTTTAATATCAAGGTAAACATTGCAAGCTCTGAAAACGCAAATAACGCCTGCATTGCAGATGATTACAACACGTTTAACCCATATATCCGCAAGGCGAAGAAAGAGAACCCGAAGGTGCGCGACACGATGGCGTTTTACCCATGCGTGGTGTTTATCCAGGAGACGGACGTGGAGAACGCGACGGTGTTTAAGGACGGCCAGTGGCATTTTTACGCTTGCGGTGATATTGGCAACAGCAAGAAGAACAATGACACCCAGGGCATGGACCCCGCAAACCACAAGGAAGTTATTGTTGAAATTGACAACAACACCGATGCCCAGACCCGCTTTTTAAGTGATGATTTGAGCCAGGAAACTTGGGACGGAGACCACAGCTTTGAGTTCCGCTATATTAGCAAAAAGTGTACCGAGGAAGAAATACAGGCAGCAAAGAATGCCTGGCAGAGCTTGCTGACCTGGGTAGTAAATGCAGATGATGCAGAGTTTAAGGCCCACTTTGAGGACCACTTCATCAAGGACAGTGTACTGTTCTATTATCTGTTCACTGAGCGCCACACAATGGTGGATAACCGCGCCAAGAATGTGTTCCCCCACACAGAAGATCTGATCCATTGGGATTTTTGCATGGATTATGATAACGATACCTGCCAGGGCAACGACAATGAGGGCGGATTGACACTGACTTACGGCTATGAGGATACCGACACCATTGGCACCAAGAGCGTGTTTAACGCGGCAGACAGCAAGCTGTGGTGCAAGGTACGAGATCTTTTTGCGGACGATTTGCAGAAGATGTACCTGAACCGTGAGAGCGCTTTGGCCTGGAGTGCAAACCGTATTTTGCGCAAGATTGAGGCGTACCAGGATGTAAAGCCCGAAAAACTTTGGATCATGGACATGCGGCGCAAATATTTCCGCACCTATGAAGACAATGGAACGACCAGTTACCTGCCGATGATGCACGGCAATAAGCGCCACCAGCGCCGCCAGTACCAGAAGTACCAGGAAAAGTATATTGCGAGCAAGTACAGCGGTACGACCTGCACGGCTGATGATATGACGATCCGCGGCTATACCCCGACCAACTGGACAGGTGTGCAGCCGGACGGTACGTTCCATATCCGCCCGTATGCAGATACCTATGTGAGTGTTTTGTATGGCTCCAACCCGGTAAAAATGCGCGGCAAGCGCGGCCAGACCTACACGATTGAGTGCCCGATTGCAGCCATGAACGATACCGAAGTTTATGTTTACAATGCCAGCCTGATACAGAGCATTGGCGACATTAGTGGGTTTTACCCTGGGTATGTTGATTTTAGCCATGGTGCGAAATTGACCGACTTGCAGGTTGGCAACGGCACCGAAGGCTACCGCAACACAAACCTGACCGACTTTGCGGTTGGCAACAATACGCTGCTGGAACACCTGAATTTGCAGAATGTGCCAAACCTGAAGAAATCCATCAGTTTGGCGGGGTGTGTAAACCTGACCGATTTTTATGCCGGCGGCAGCGGTATTACCGGTGTGGCGTTTGCCAAGGGCGGCAAGATTGAAAAGGCTGAACTGCCTGCGATTGCAAGCCTGACGGCACAGAGCCTGAACCACCTGACCGAGTTGAAGATTGACGGCTATGAGAACCTGACCACACTGGTTGTGGAAAGCTGCCCGACCATTGACCTGAAAGCTATGTTGGAAAAATGCACAGGTTTGAACCGCGTGCGCCTGACTGGCCTTGATTGGGAATGCGAGGATACAGCGCTGCTTGACCGGCTGTACACGATGACCGGCCTGGATGAGAACGGCTATAACACCGAGCACTCTGTACTGGAGGGCAAGGTACATCTGCCCATTATGCGTGAAAAGAAGCTGGCAGAGTTTAATGCACAGTGGCCGGATTTGAAGATCAGCTACAACACGCTGGTTGAACAGTTTACCTGGACCTTTGTGAATGATGATGACGAGCACACAGTTTTGGACGTGCAGTACATTGACAAGGGTGGTAAGGCTGTTGACCCTGTGACCCGTGCGGAGAAGCCGATCCCGAAGCCGACCAAGAAGAGCACGGTGAGCACTGACTTTACCTATGCTGGATGGGACACAGAGTTTGTTACAGTATTTACCAACCAGACCGTAACGGCCAAATATACCGAGAGTGTGCGGAAGTATACCGTGCGCTACCTGAACAATGGTGCGGAAAAGCAGAAAACAGTTGCCCCCTATGGCAGTATGGTGTTGTACGAAGGTGATACCCCGACCTACACGGCGGAGGAAGGTGCCTATAAGTTCTACCTGTTTGATCATTGGGACAAGGGCGGATATGTGAACGGAGATAAGGACATTAATGCGGTATATGACAGCTGCGAATATACCTCTGGTTATTTTGACGGCAAAGAGATTGGCAGTTTGCGCCCGGTCGAGATTTACGCAATGAAAAAGGTTGGTGTGGAGAATAAGGTGGTTAGCCCCAAGGACGCTGTGACCATTACAATGGGCAACGACTTTAGCTACTCTGACATTGAAGAGAAGGTTTTGATCAACGAGAAAAAGACCTTTGATGGCACCAACTATGTGGATACTGGTGTGCAGCTGTTGAAGGAAGACCGAGACTGGGTGCTGGCGGTAGATTACCGGATGACCACAACCGATACGGCCAATGCTGTGCTGATGCAGTGTTTTGAAACCAACGGCATGAACGGTATCCGCATTTGGAACAATAATGGAGCCAAGATCAGTTGGGGCACCGAAAGCGCAACAGCTGCCACAGTTGGAACCCGTGACATGGTGGTAATGCGCCACAAGAAGGGCGAAAATAACCTGCATGTGTATACGGCCAACATTTACGGTGACGACATTGTTTACACCGAGATTAACCGTGGACGAATTACACAGACCAATGCAACGCTGGTGTTTGGTTGCGCCAAGGCCGATGACGGGGAATATGAACGGTTTGCCAAGGGTGATGTGTACTGGGCGAAAGTTTGGTATGCAGACCTGGGCGACAATGCCTGCCGGAAGCTGGCTGCATGGCCGCATGAAACCCGCGAATTTGAGATGTGCGGATTTAAGCAGTATTATTTAAGTGATAACACAAACAAGCGCTGCGCAATGACGTTTTTGGCGAAAAATACGCTGGCACGCAAGATGCCGATTACCAGCAGCTATTACAACAATGGCGGTTGGCCCGCAGCAACGCTGCGCACTTACCTGGACAAGCGGCTGCCGAATGCCTTGCCAATTGGATGGCAGCAGTTGATCCAGCAGGTAAAAGTGACATCCAGTGCGGGCGGAACATCCAAGGAAATTGTGACGGCGGATTGTTACTTCTTTATACCGGCTGCATATGAGCTGAACCCCAGCATGAACAGTGAGCCGTATATTTATGAAGGTACAACGATCAGTTACATGACAGATAATCAGAGCCGAATCTGCTATGACGATGATGGCGCGGCCACCACTTATTGGACACGCAGCCCGAATGTTCAGTATGCAGATTACTTTTTGCAGGTTGCGGCAGACGGCCAGATTTACAGCTATGTTACCCCGAATGAGCAGCATGGCGTGCGCGTGATGTTCAGCGTGTAAAGGAGGTTGAGGGACGAAATGTATTACAAGGTGATATATAACGGCCAGGTGATTGATACCCTTGACCACCTGAGTTTTGTGAAATACCAGGCGAAACACGGGATTATGGTGAACTGCACGGCAGATGATGCCGAAGGAATTGTGAGCAGTGATGGGCGCTACATCTGGCATGTGGACGGATACTATAACATTCCGGCGGCAGGATACGATACCGTGCAGCTGGAAGAGATCAGTGTTTACGAATATGACAAGCTGAAAGCCTTGGGGGCCAAAACCCCTGAGGCTATTATTGATGCTTATACCCTGAGCCTGATTGAAGGAGGTGTGCTATGAGCGACTTTGTGGAGAGTTTGCGGCGGCTGTATTTGGATCGCCGATTAAAAGAAGCAACCCTAAATGCGCTGTGGCACAAGGGCAAAATCAGCCGCAATGAGTTTGACTACATTGTGGGCGGAAAGGAGACGAGCAATGTACACGATCCTGATTAACGAGGACAATACCCTGACCGCCAGTGTGGTGGAGCGCGTGATGCAGCAGAGCAAACTGGTAGACACCCTGCATTTTTTAGCTGACCCGGAATATAAGGGCAAAGACATGCGCGACTATGTGGTAATGCTGGAATACCGGTTGCCGGTGAGCAAGAAATACCGCACCGAGTTTTTGACGCTGAGTGACGAGCTGTATAAAAACAAGCTGGAATATAAGCTGCCTTTTGACACAGCGCTGACCAGTGAGGCTGGTGTGATTGAGTTCCAGCTGACCTTTGGTAACATTGAGATGGATGTTGAAGGCAGAACCACCCAGTATATCCGCAAGGTTGGACCGGGCGAAATTAAAATTGTTGATGTTTACGACTGGGCGGCCACGATCCCGGACGAAGCACTGAATGCTTTGGACCAGCGGATTATTGCGATGCAGGCCATGCTGAAGGCCATGATTGATAAGAGCAACGCCATGATGAACAGCAAGGCTGACAACCTGAGCTACAAGAATGACATGCTGCAGCTGACCGCCAACGGAAGCCCGATTGGCAATGCGGTAGAGATCAAGAGCAGCGGCGGTTCCGGCGGCGGTGATAGTACAACTGATGGAAATATGCGGGTGGTTGAGTTTTAAGGCTTGGCCGCCTGCGTTTTTTCTATATAGCGACAAATGGAGAAAGGAGTTGGGAGAATGGCAACCACAAGCAAGTTGGGCTATGGTAACGCGGAAAATCTGGATACAGCAATTACGAATGGAATTATTGACGAGAAGGACCTGGTTATTACCAAGGATACATCGGAGTTTTATTACATCCGTGACGATAAGAGCAAACAGGCGATCCGCCCCCGTACCCGTGTTTTTGACAGCAACGGGCAAGCCAATGAGCAGCTGAACAACAGCAGCGACACTTATGCCGGACAGACCGTAATGATTAAAAACACCGAGGGCAAGTACGAGCCGTGGATTGTACAGCTGTTGGACACCGGGAAGTTTGCTGTTGAGCCGTTCAGCACTGCAAGCACTGGATTTGTTTGGCAGGAATTTTAACCGACAAAAACAACATGAAATTCAAGGAGAGATAATTATGGCAGAAGTAAAATTTAATTATGGCACCAAAGCTAACTTTGAAGCCCTGCAGGCAAAGGACAACGACACCCTGTATTTTTTGACTGACACTTTGCAGATTTTTAAGGGTGCAGTTGAATACACCAAGAGCTGCAAGCTGGTGAGCACCCTGCCTGGTTCCGGCCAGGTGCAGGGCGTTGTTTATGTGCGCACCAGCGACTTTACCCTGCATGTGTTCAATGGCACCAGCTATATCCAGCTGAACAAGGCCACCGTAACTGAGATCCCGGCTGCCGACGCCAGCGATGACAATGTGCCGACCACCAAGGCTGTTGCCGACTACGTTGATGCCAAGATTGAGGGCGTTATTGGCAGCAAGGGTGTGTTTGTTACCGATGTTACTTACAATGATGGCGTGCTGAGTGTTGCCAAGGGCGGCGACCCCGTTACTACCACCCTGACTGGCGTTGTGCATACACCGACTTATGACGCAAGCACCCGCACCATCAAGCTACCGGTATTTGGCGGTGACGAACTGACCATTGCGCTGGGCAAGGATCTGGTTGTGACCAGCGGTACTTATAATGCCAAGGACAAAAACATTGAGCTGACCATTACCAGCGGCGATGTGATCAAGATCCCGGTTGGCAGCCTGATTGATGTTTACACCGGTCTGGCAACTTCCACCGCTGAGGTTACTGTTTCTACCGACAATAAAATCAGCGTGAAGGTGAAGGTGAGCGCCAAGGCTGACAACTCCATTACCCTGGAGGAAGACGGCCTGTATGTTGCTGTGCCCGATGCTTATACCAAGGCTGAAGCTGACAAAAAGATCAAGGCTGTGCAGACCGCCCTGGATACACACACTGCGAATGCCGACATCCATGTGACCAAGGAACAGAAGGCCGCCTGGGATGCCAAGGTGGGCACTGAACAGCTGGCTGCCGCCAAGAGCGAGGCCATTGCTGCTGCCGCTGCTGACGCAACCACCAAGGCTGATGCTGCCCGTGATGCCGCCAAGGAGTATGCTGACGGCCTGAACACTGCCATGGATACCCGCGTGAAGGTTGTTGAGGGCGCTATTACCTGGAAGACCATTGGCTGAGACGGCCAAGCGGTTAGTTATTTCAAATTGACATAAAAAATAGCCTTCGCTGTGGAGCCAGTGTTTTGCGAGTAGGAGAACATGCACTGTGCAGCGAAGGCTTTATATTGTATTGACAAACAACGATGTTGAATATATAATAATAGTAGAACTAAGGCACCGACATAGACGGTCGCACCTCAGTTTACGATGAAACTACAATGGCTAAACCATCATAGCAAAAACCGCTCTGGTTGCGACAGGGCGGTTTTACTTTTTATTACCACGAAAAAACGTGATAACTGCTACGACAGTTTGTACCCCAGTGAACACAACGCCAATAATGACGATGGTATCAACAAAGGATAGATCCGGCATAAGCATCACCTCCTGGCAAAAATAAATTTACCGGAAGGCAAAGTAAGGGCGCTCCACAATGCCTTGCGGCAGATGGGAGGTTTGACCGCCTATTACGTCTATGAGGAAGATATGGCAAAAAGGAATAAACGTTGGTGCCTTAGTTCTGCTATTATTATACTGTCAATGCAAAATTTGTCAAATTAAATACTGAATCGAAACCGCTTATCTGTACGCAGGTAGGCGGTTTTTTTATTGTTACAAAAAGGAGTTTTACGATGTCAAAACTTTCTTTATGCGAGATCCAACAGTCGCAGCTGGATAAAACTCCTATTGTGGATGGACAGCTGGTATGCTGCTTGGATACGGGAAACACTTACCGGGACACAGCCGACGGGCGAGTTCGGATTGGAAGCGATCTGGAACGAGTGAGTGAGCTGCCATTGGCCCCGCTGGCCGGGAAGATTTATTACCTGCCGCCCGGAGATTTATATATTTATAACTCTGGTTGGGTAATGCTGAATGATACTGATTTTACAATTGGGGCCAGTAAGGCTGATGCCACAGAAGCCAATTTGGAACTGAAACATGGTGATATGGCAAAGGGTACGGTAAAGGTGCGCGGCACCGGCATTACGAGCGTAACGGCGGATGCAGATGGGCGACTGATTATCAACACCCCAAACCCGGAAGCTGTAATTGACGAGATTACGAATACCGAAATTGATAATTTATTCAAAGACGAATAGGAGGAAACAATATGGCATTTTTGAATTATGACGGTCTGCTTTATTTTTGGCAGAAAATTAAAGCTTTGCTGGCCGGTAAGGTGGACAAGATTGATGGCAAGGGACTTTCGACCAACGACTATACCACTGCTGAGAAGAATAAGCTGGCCGGGCTGAAGAATTACACCCACCCGACAACCAGCGGGAATAAGCATATCCCTGCTGGCGGCAGTGCCAACCAGATTTTGGGTTGGAGCGCGGACGGCACCGCTAAGTGGGTAAACGAAAAGGATACCACCTACAGTGTGATGAGCGGCGCAACGGTTGATGCGGATGGCAAGAGCGGACTGGTGCCCAGCCCGACGAAGGGTGCGCAGCGCTGGCTGGATTCGACCGGTGCTTGGACGACCCCGCCGGACACCACCTATGGAGCTGCAAGCACCACGAGCGCTGGCCTGATGAGTGCCGCCGATAAGAAGAAGCTGGACGGTGTTGCGGACGGCGCAAACAAATACGTACACCCCGCCACAAGCGGAAATAAACATATCCCGGTAGGTGGTTCTGACGGCATGATCCTGGGCTGGAGTGCCGATGGTACGGCCAAGTGGGTTGCCGACAAAGATACCACATATACCAACTTTAAGGGTGCGACTGCTGATACGGCTGGTAGTTCCGGCCTGGTGAACGCACCTGCCAAAGGGCAGCAGGGCTTGTACCTGCGCGGTGACGGCACCTGGGCAACCCCAACCAATACTACTTACAACGATGTAACCCAGAGCGCACACGGTTTGATGACTGCCGCAGATAAAAAGAAGCTTGACGGCATTGCTACCGGTGCCAACAAGTATGTACACCCCAGCTATACCGCACATGACAGTGGCCTGTACAAAATTACTGTGGATGCGACCGGACATGTGAGCGCTGTGACTGCGGTTGCCAAGGGCGATATTACGGCATTGGGTATCCCCAGCACAAACACCACCTACAATGATGCCACCCAGAGCACCCATGGCCTGATGAGCACTGCCGACAAGAAGAAACTGGATGCTTTTGGCGAGGCAAGCACATATGCCCTGAAGAGCGACATTACCGCTATGTACCGTTACAAAGGTAGTGTGGCAAGCTATGACAAGCTGCCGACCAGCGGCCAGATCATTGGCGATGTATACGACGTTGGCAATGGCATGAACTATGCCTGGAATGGTGAGAAGTGGGATGGACTGGGCCAGGTGTTTACCATTGATGCGATCCAGAACACTGAAATTGATACCATTTTGGCGTCTTAAAAACTAAACCAAGAGGAGGTGTGGTAAAGTGGGATATTTGAGTAACGCGGGGTTGAGCTACTTTTTTGGCAAGCTGAAAACCATTTTTGCGCCCATTAGCCACGGGCACGGGGGAGCTACACAGAGCGCGGCTGGCTTTATGAGCGCAGCCGATAAGAAAAAATTGGATGGGATTGCCGAGGGGGCGAACAAATATAGCCTGCCTACGGCGACCAGCAGTGTGTTGGGCGGCGTGAAAACCGGAGCGAACATTACAAACAACAGCGGCGTGCTTAGTGTGACAGCGGACAATGTAAAGGATGCACTGGGATACACCCCACCCGAACAGGACACAAACACATGGCGGCCGGTTGTGAACAACTTGACCAGCAGTGCGACCGACCAGAGCCTTGCGGCAAACCAGGGTAAGATCCTGAATGAGAGCAAGGCCGCCATGATTGTGTTGACAAACGAGAACTTGAACGATGTGGTGACGCCAGGATTTTACAGTTCTGGCGGCGGAAACAACGTGACAAATAAACCAAGTAACGTAGACAATTTTGGCTTGATTGTAATTCACCAGGCAAGTGGAAATTATTATACCCAGATTGTTTACAGCGACAGTGCCGCTTACCGCCGCCATTGTGTAAACGGGACCTGGAGCGGATGGGTGCAGGACAAGCTGACAGACACCGACACTTGGCGCGGCATCCAAAACAATTTGACCAGCGACAGTACGACTGACAGTTTGAGCGCAGCGCAGGGCAAGGTATTGAAAGGTTTGATTGATGGTAAGGCGCCGAGCGGCCACACCCACAACTATGCTGGGTCCAGCAGTGCAGGCGGTGCCGCAACGAGCGCCAACAAGGTGAATGCAGCTTTGACGATTAACCTGAATGGGACAAGCCAGGGTGCATGGGATGGCAGCAGTGCGAAATCTATCAGCATTACGGCAGCCAGTGTTGGTGCAACAAGTGTGACAATTAGCAGGTGGTGATTTTTTATATGGGAGTTTATTTAGGAAGTACGCAGGTGGATATGCAGGGCGGTTTTGTGACAGGTGGTGCCAGTGGGGCGAGTTTGCAGAGCAAGACAGTTAGCCCCAGTGAGAGCGCACAGACGGTCAAGGCCGACTATGGCTATGACGGTTTGAGCCAGGTTACAGTAAATGCAGTATCGAGAACTTATGTGGGAAGCGGAGTAACGAAAAAGAGTGCTGCGACTTATACACCGGGAACGAGTGACCAGAGCATTGCATCCGGCCAGTATTTGAATGGAACCCAGACGATTAAGGGTGACAGCAATTTGACCGCCGGTAACATTAGAAGCGGTGTGAAGATTTTTAATGTGACAGGCAGTTATGCTGGGAGCAGCAGTGGCGGAAGCAGCCCCAGGCTACAGACAAAAACCGCGACGCCTAGTGAAAGTACCCAGACCATCAGCCCGGACAGCGGGTATGATGGTTTGAGCTCCGTAACGGTAAACGCTGTTTCCAGAACTTATGTTGGTAGTGGCGTAACAAAGAAGGCTGCGGCAACTTACACCCCAAAGACCAGTGACCAAAGTATTGCGGCAAGCCAGTATTTAAGTGGTGCCCAGACCATTAAAGGCGATGCAAACCTGGTGGCCGGGAACATTAAGAGCGGTGTGAGCATTTTTGGTGTGACAGGAACTTATGCCGGCGGCGGGAGTTCCGGCGGCAGTGGCAATAACAATGTGGAGGCTTATGCCGTCACGAACACCAGCCCCAGCGTGAGTTTTAAGCGAACTGACGGGGCAATCAAGATTTGGGGCTACGGCACCATGACCAGTTCCAGCGGCTGGGGCCAGCAGACTACGAGCCTGATTGCGTTTGCAGGCGACAAGTATTACAAGGGCGCCATATACGGCAGCCCAAGCAGCACCAGCCTGAGCCTGAGCATCAGCGGCGGAAAACTGACGGGACTGCCGAGCGGACTATCCGCAATCAGCGCGATTGTGACGAGAGGTATTTGATTATGGCGACGGATACAAAACTTGACAGTTTGGTAATTAACTACCTGACACAAAGCCAGTATGATAATGCTAAGAGTGAAGGAGCGCTGAACAGCAACCAGATCTATATGACACCGGCCTCTTCCAGTACCCCTGCGCTGCCTGCCGCTACCAGTTCAACCCTTGGCGGTGTAAAAATCGGGAGTAACATTACGGTGAATTCCGGCACGATCAGCCTGACAAAGGCGAACGTGACAAGTGCTTTGGGATACACACCGCCGACAACGGATACTAAGTATACACTGCCGAATGCTACCAGTTCAACCCTTGGCGGTGTAAAAATCGGGAGTAACATTACGGTGAGTTCCGGTACGATCAGCCTGACAAAGGCGAACGTGACAAGTGCTTTGGGGTACACACCGCCAACAACCGACACCAAGTACACACTGCCGACAGGTAATGCTTCGACCACGGGCGGCGTGAAGCTGAGCGATTCGACCAGTTCAACCAGTTCAACCAGTGGTGGGATTGCAGCAACACCGGCGGCGGTGAAGGCGGCCATCGCGGAAGCAAAACTTGCAGCCTGGCCGATTGGCAGCATTTACATGAGCGTAAACAGTACAAGCCCGGCAAATCTATTTGGTGGCACGTGGGAAAGAATATCTGATACTTTCCTGTTTGCTGCTTCCAGCAGTTATCCCGCAGGTAGCACTGGGGGCGCATTCACCCATAAGCTTACACAAAGCGAGCTACCGGATTATTCGCTGTCTGTGGCCAACGGAAGCAACGTAATACGCTCCAAAACCGGAAGCTCTGCGGATGCGTATGTCCAAACGCAATCAAGTGGCTGGGGTATTCCGAACTGGGAATCCAAAACCGTAACAGTCGCCTCCGGCGGTTCCGGGGCAGCCCACAACAACATGCCGCCTTATTTATCGGTATGGATGTGGAAGAGAACAAGATAAGGAGGATAAAGATGCGGCTGAAGAATGGAGAAGTATGTTTTGGGTGGCCATTGGCGCAGCATGTGATTACAGCTGGTTGGAAATATAACAGTGGGGCGCTGCACAGGGCAATTGACCTCCGCGCTTTGGTGGGAACACCGGTGTTTGCGGCGGAAGATGGAACGGTGCGCGTGGTTTACCATTGGAATGGGCGAGTGACCCAGGGCGACACCAACAGTTATGGCAATATGGTGAAGATTGAGCATACGGCGTATAAAGGCGGCAAGCTGGAAACGTTGTATGCTCATTTGAATTCTATCACGGTGAAGGTTGGACAAAAGGTGAAAACCGGCGAAGTGATTGGCTACAGCGGTCAGACCGGCAACTGTTTCGGTGCCCATTTACACTTTGAGGTACGCTGGAAAGGTGTGCGCGAGAACCCGCTATGCTGGCTGGATGATGACTTTAAGCCGGCCAGCCGCGGTGTGATTTTGTGGGCCAATGCAAACCAGCACAGTGTACAGGTGGACAAGCAGAAAGCGGCTGAGGAGCCGAAGGTTGAACCGGCAGTGAAAAAGACTGTGACAAAAGCCATTACCCTGAACAACGGTAAATGGAATGTGCGCAAGGGTGCCGGAATGCAGTACCAGTCCATTGGGGTGATCAGCAGCCCGAATGCCAAGACCGGCAAGCCTGTTTGCATTGGGTATGAGACGGTTGTGAACGGCTGGTTCAAAACGGTTTATGGTTATATCAGCCAAAAAGCGGTGAAGAGCCATACCTGAGTGCAGCCAAAGCAGGTGATTTTTATGAAGGAAAACTGGAGCCTGATGAGGTTCAGCAAAAAGATTATTGTTTTTACAATGGGCGCAACGATTATTTACGCGATTGTATACATGATTCTGTGTTTTAGAACCGGACAGTTACCGGAATCGTCTTTTAACATTGGGCTGTTTGCGGCAATGAGTGCGGAGAATTTGTGTAACGCCTGGATCAAGGTGAGGGAAAAAGTAGCGGAAGAAGAAAAAACAGAGGGTGACAATACGCCCCCTGGTGATGAGATTTTTACGCCGATTGATGAGACAAGTGACACGGAAGAGATTGGAGGTTAGGTATGGAACAGGGAATTGTATATATTGTGATGGGCCTGGTTTGCGTGATTGCTTTTATGGTTGGCAAATATGTGCTGCCGAACGCCCAGGAGACAGTAAATAAGGCGCTAAACCTGTTGAGCGGCTACCCGCTGTTGATGCAGTGGGGGTTAAGCGCCTGTAAATATATCAAGCAATATTTTAACGATATTTCCGGCGAGGAAAAGAACAAGCGTGCCGCAGAACTGATTATGGAAGTGGCCAAGCAGGCCGGCGTTACCATTACAGAGGAGCAGGCGCGTGCGATTGCCCAGGCGGCTTACGAGCAGATGAAGGCGGGTGAAGCTGCTGCCGGAGAGAAGGTGAACGCGGATGCCTAACCCGGTATTTACATTTACGGCGCAGGACATACTGATGCTGGTGCTTTCAGCTTGTGCGGCGGTGGTTAGTATTTCGAATGCGATTGCCCAGGGGGTTAAGTTCAACAACTTTTTGAAAAAGCCAAACAGAGATCAGGATGCCCGGATGGACAAGATTGAAGAGCGGCTGAAAACGGTGGAAGGGCGCTGCGACACGTTTGACAAACAGTTGGAGGGTGTGAAGAAGCACCTGAATAGCCTGGATGAAAGCATTAACATGCTGCTGCGGGCAGAATTTGCACAGCTGGGGCACAACCTGAACGGCGACAATGTGGAGCAGATGCAGCGAGCATTTGACGATATACAGGAGTTTTTGTTTAAGCGTTAAGGTTGACAGCGAACAACATGTGGTATATAATACAAATAGAGGATTGAAGCTCTTAATAAGCGAACACCTCAGTTAGCTGCAAATGAACCAAATACATCTGCTACAATGTACCCAGTTCAGATGAGGCCGCCTAAGTGCTAGTTAGGTAGCCTCATTTCTTTTTACGGCCAAAATAAATGGCCACAAAAACGCCAGTCCATGTACCGATGCAGCTTACGATTGTAAGCACATCCACAATAGAATTCATGGCATCACCTCCGACAACAAGATTGCCGAAAGGCGAAAATGATTAAACCTCCATTCAGCCTTCCGGCTAGTGGGAGGTGGCCGCCTAAGCGCTTATAAAGTTGGGTGAAATTCAGCGGAGCTTCAATCCTCTGGAGAATAGTATACCATAAAGAGTCGTTGGGTCACAAGTAAATTTTACGCTTGAGTAAAAACAGCAAAGAATTATACAAACAGGAATAGGGAGTACCTTTGGTTTGAAACCTTGGGTGCTCCCTATTTTTTAGCAGGTTGGAAGTATCAGTACAGTTCAGAGACAGAAAGAACTTTGGCGGGAAGATCCTCGCGCTTGCCGGATGGGGTTGGTGTAGAGATCTTGATGGTTTGAATGGCGGAGTTGATTGCGGGTTCAAAGCCGTCCAGAACGGGGATGGCATTACAGGAAAAGAAAACATTGTTTGCGTTGCCGTCTTTGGTGGAATATTCAGAAATATAATGAGTGCCAAAATCGCTATTGGCATCATGAATATAATCCGGCAGTTCGATGGTGACGAGTTTTTTACAGGGGACACCGGACGGTTTTTGGCCTTGAAGAACCCAGCCAGCCGGAAGACGGTGGGCCTGATACGGATCATTTGACACAAAGGTAAAATAGGTGGTTGTGACGGGGCCATGTTCCGAGGTTCTACTGGTACAGGCAAGAACCCCTACAATAATTTCAGTTATCATGATGGTTCTCCTTTTGTGTTTGATAATTTTTTATAACGCCCACGTTTTATGTCCTTATGGTATTGCTGTTGTTTTTTAAGAATTGCTAAACATTCAGGAGAACAAGCATTACTACGATCTACTGCAGCAAAAGTTTTTCCGCAGACAACACAAATTGTTCCGTTTTTCTGCATGTTCTTTTTGTGGTCTGGGTTTTGTTCACGGTAATTGGCAGCCCAGGCACGTTTTAACGGCTCGGTTTTTTCTTTTAAGGAGATCGGGGCGCATTCTGGACAATATTTTTGAAGGCCACCTTTTACGATATAAGGCTTGCCACACCGCTGACAGATATCGGTAGATCCAATTTGGCGAGTGGTCTTGTTTTTAGCAAGGTTCCGACATTTTTTTACAGCCTGCTTATCACGTTCCGCCTTACATTCTGGGCAGAAAGACGCACGAGGACCACCGGTAAAAGTAGCACCACACGACTTACAAACATGAGATATCATGCGTGGTTTATGAGCGGCCTGTTCACGACATGAGGGGCATAGGCGCTGTTCTTTTTGCCCTTCAAATGAACTTCCGCAGCGAGTGCAACGATGAAGCATGAAACTACCTCTTAAAATAAATCATTGACAGAGCATTGAAACAGTGAGGCAAGAGTTTGTGCAACCTGAACAGTGGGTTTACTTTCGCCGGATTCAATGCGTTGGTATTGACGGAGTGATACACCGAGTTTATCCGCGACCTGCTGGGCTGTCAAGTTGGCACGGGAACGCATGGCTTTGAGGCCGATGGGCTTAATATCCGAATACTTTTCGGCCTGACCATGATAATAACCGAGAGCGAAAGAGCCTTGCAGCTCAACAGGAAGCAGCTTAGAAAACTCGTTTTGCATATCATCTTCGGTAATTGTGGAGTAAGTCAGAGCAATGAGGCGGTCCAACTCCGGTGTTATGCGGTGTTCTGTGTGGGCGCGAAGAATAAGCTGCGCGACTTCCATTAAAGGATACATGGTGGCGTTCTGGAGGTTATTGGCCTTGGGGCCATCCTCGCCATAAACAATCGTGGCGAGCTTGTTATAAAGAATACCCAGTGCAAAAACCTGTTCCGTAGTAAGAGCCATAAGAAAGCCTCCTGTTCACATGACGTTTTATGTCGTTCCTTTGGTTATGGGATACGACATTTTGTGTCATATGTCAAGGAGGTTTTGAAAATTTTATTGGGTCACCTATATTTCGCTAAATTAAGCTTTAGCGAAGTTGCCGGTTATTCCTTGTTCTTTTTGTATTCGGCCATTGCGTCTGCCAGGCGCTGTTCCCAACCGGCGTTATCGTCTAAAAATTTATTGTAAAGAATTTCTTCGGCTTCTTTTCTGGCAGCGGCTGCGTCTTTTAGATTGGTGAAGAAGCCAAGGTGAATGCGTTTATGCTTAAAGTTAATATATGCTTTATAGGTTCCTTTTTGGGTAAGTGCAACACCGTTTACTCCGGTTTTAGAGTTTTTATTTACTGTTCCATTTACGCGCGAACGAATTTTTGACAAGTCGGTTCCATCTACGTTTACGACTTTTCTGGTTATTTCCAATAGTTCTTTTTTGTCTCGTTCGCAATGACCACAGAATTGTAAATTCTTTATGCTTGACATCCGCGTTGTGAATTCGCGCCCACACTTGGGACAAATTGCAATACATCTGGTACAGGTGCCGCTTTTTTCTTTATCAACAATCTTTTTTATAAAAAAACCGTTGATTGTTTTCCCTTCATATTTTTCTTTTGAATTTTTAGTGTTTGCTTCTAATTTAGTAAGCGCCGATCTTGCATACCCGCATTTTTTGCATGATTTACTTTTCCCGCTAATGAGTGAGTGCCCGGAAACATCAGAAACAGTTCCGCAAGAACAACGGCATTCAAGATATCCCTTTTTCGCTTTTGCCGGGTCTTTAGAACGGCCAATGACGGTCCACTGATCAAAAACAGTATTGGGTGCAATTTCTAATTTTTGAGGCATTGTGGTTTACCTTTTTTATTCTTGAAAAGCTTTGATTTCATCGTCTGCGCTACGATCCTGGCTATCGTAAACGCTCGGCAATTTAGGGGCATTGGGGTTAGGGACTTCTTCTTCGGGGGCTGTTTCCGGTTCAGTTTTGCCAATGCCGATGGCTACAAGTTCCAGAGGGGCTTCCAGAGCATCAGCAAGCTTACGCAGAACATCAATGCGCGGGATAGACTGGTTGTTTTCAATGCGGAAAATTGTGTTTTTGCTGACGCCGCTTTTTTCCGCCAGTTTTTGTAGGGAGATACCTTCCAGATTGCGGACAACCTTGAGCATATTACCCTCTCTCCAGCAGGTACCGATTGTCGCACGAGCCAGCAGCTCAAATTCATGCAGATCTGCGATTCTGGTTTTGGCAATCGGGTATTTTCCGCTGGCGGCAACAATAGTAGTCATTACGTCCAGAACGGCTTTGCCTTGAGGATAGAGTTTAGAGGGCATTTTAACTACACGCTCATTAGCAAGGGTATGAAATTTTTCCATGCCGGAAAGGATTGTTTTGCTTTGCATGGCGCTAATGTGATTGAGGTAATAATCCGATACACAGGGTTCTTGATACTCGATTGTAACATCATCAAGAATTTTGCAGCACGCGATGAAATAACCCCACAAGCTGGACATTTTTTCCTGTTCTGTATTACCCATGGGTTTATGGGGTGTGAAACTGGGAAAACGGCCAATATGAACGGTTTATGAATTGATAGATGATACATGCGACAAGATTGAATCCGACCGGCGCTGGCTGCTGCAGCTATTACGAGTTTGTTTTACGCCGAAAACTGCAAAAAAATCAGACCCTCTCCCCTGCTGCCGATTGATGGGCAGAGCATTTAGAGCTGAACTACGAGTTTCTTTTACGGTGAAAAAGTGCAAAAAATACCGATTGTAATAAAGCCAGGATGGTATGGACGGGCGGCGCATGGCGGGATTTGAAGTTGATTTATGACCACTCATAGCCAGAATTACGAGTTTGTTTGACCAAAAGATTGAAAAAATATGGTTTAGACGGCCAGATATGGATGGTTGATGCAGCGGAATGAACTACGAGTTTTTTTGATTTGAAAAGGCGTAAAAAAACCAGGGGCGGGACCACTCCCCCTACCCTATCCGTTTGGCTTAAAACTACGAGTTTGTTTGACGAAAAGCGCAGGAAACAAAAAATTTAACGTGAATTACGAGATTGTTTGATGCGAACTGCGAGATTTTTTGATGGCAATTACGAGGTTGTTTGACAGCGAAAGGCAGGATTTTGTGTAAAAGAAACTCGTAGTAGGAATAAAAGAAACTCGTAGCTTGTGTAAAAGAAACTCGTATGTAGAATAAAAGAACCTCGCAGCTCGTATAAAAGAAACTCGCAATATACCTTATATAATATAAATATAAAATATAAATAATAAATAATAATAAGCGCAAAAAAATTTTACTACGAGTTTTGTTGTGAAGAAAAGCGCAAAAAATTTTTTGGCTTGACAAGCAAATAAAAATAGGATATGATGCAGATATAATGCGTTAGGTATACCCACCTGTGCGATGCGATACATACACTGTGATTTGGAGGTTGAGCTTGACATGGCGAACAGGCTATGCGGGCGAACAGAATGATGAAAGACCAAAAAGTAAATAGTGCAGGTACAGGCGCGGCGATTACCGGAGAGGTGATGACGGACGAAGAGGTTAAGGCGAAAAAGGAGCAGGAAAAGAAGACCGGTTCCCCTTTTGCCGTTGGCTCTTACATCACCAAGAGCAATGACCTGATCCAGAAGACCAAGTATTCCCTGCCGCGCAACGAGCAGAAAATTTTGTTCATGCTGCTTTCCAAAATTGACCAGAAAAATGACACGGATGCTTCGAAGTATTACACGATTACGTTCAGCGACTTTTCAAAGCTGACGGGTGTGAATGCGGAAAAGCCGGCGTATGTGGCATATTTGCAGCACACGATAGAAAATTTGGAGAACCGGACATTTTGGGTGCCGATTGCCCCGACCAAGTACAAGAGTATGAGCTGGGTACGCAAAGGTTCGATTATTGATACTGAGGGCAAAACCATCAGTATGCGGTTCAATGAGGACATTTGGAAAGACATTGCCCAGCTGACAAGCAACTACACATCTTACAGCATTGAATACCTGCTGATGATGCAGAGCACCTATTCTATGCGTGTGTATGAAATTATCTTATCTTATGATAACGGCAACCGGGACTACGAATACGCCAATGGACTGGTGTTTGAGCCGGTGACGGACGAGGTACTGGGGATGTTCCCCGCCAAGCGGAGCCAGCTGCGCGGATACAAGTACAAAAAGTTTGGCATTGATGATTTCAAAAACCTGCTGTCTGTACCGACCAAAGAAGAGCGCGGTATGAACCGCAAAAAGTCAGATGTAGATAACAAGTATGACCGCGAAAAACCGTTGACAGAAAAGTACCCGAATTTTTCAGACTTTGAACGCAATGTTTTGAAGCTGGTAAAAAATGAAATTAACGAGATGACAGACCTGTGGTTTGATTATGAGCCGGTGCGAACCAAAGGCGTGCGGAAATACACCCATCTGTATATTTTTATCAAGTACAAATCACGCAAAGAGATGGAGAAGGTGCGGGCGTTTTTGAGTGCGAACCAGCGCAGTGACCAGGAGGTAGCACGCAAACAAAAGGCGAAGAAACAAGCTGTGTTGGCGGCTGAAACCGGAGAGGTCTCTCCCCTGCCCCCGGCTGTGATGAGAATGACGTTCCGCAAGGCGCGGGGCGAGATAGAAGACCGGGCTGGATATGCGGGCTACAAGAAGGAGCTGACCGTAGAAGAGCGGAATGTTTTGGCAAATGTGTTTACTTATGCGGCCAAGATATTGACTAACCAGAACAAACAAGACCAGGCTGAAGAAACACTGGAAGCGCTGAATGGAATCATCCAGAATAACCACGGGCTGAAAAGCTGGGCGTTGGGTGAACTGGAGAAGTTTAGCGTGATGCTGAGGCAGGATGTGGAAAAGAAATCTGCGCAGTATTACCGCACGGTGGTGTACAGCGACATTGTAGAAAATTCCGCCACGATCATTGAAAGCGGAAAACGGCGGATGGGACAGGACGGCAAAGAGCCGATGTTCCGGCTGGATGAAACAACATTTGAAGAATAACCAGGGGGAGCTGCTGACGAGGTGGCTCCCCTATTTTTAACTTTATTACAGCAACAAAGAACTGATTCTTTTGCTTGTTGACTTTGAGTGTTGATGTGTTATAATGAAATTAAAATAGCAACAAAGAATTGGTTCTTTTACATGGAGGGCTGTATATGGCTGCAAAAATTATTACGATTGCGATTGAAAAGGGCGGCTCTGGTAAAACAGTTACTGCTTCTAACCTTGCTTACTTAATGGGAGATGAAGGAAAAAAGGTTTTGTGTGTGGACACTGACCCACAGGGCAACCTGACCTTTGCGTTGAGCGGCGGCAATACAATCACGAGCAATGCCTATTCCCGCAAAGCACTGTATGATATGTTTGACGGGTTCAAGTACACCCCCACGAAGGACTATATTGTGGAGACAGAGTATGAGAATGTTGATATGATCCCGGCAAGCAGCCAGACACCGCGGATCAACAAGCGTCTGCCGGACCTATTGGCTGATGCGCAGCAGTATGATGTGGGCGACCCAAGACAGCTGGAATCTACGGCCGACTTTTTGCTATACTTTTTGAACCAGGTGCGGGAAAACTATGATTATATCATTGTGGATACCCAGCCAACCCGTGACAGTATGATCCTTTCAAACGCCTTAGTGGCAGCGGATTATGTATTGATCCCAATGATGTGCGATTCGTTCTCTGAGGATTCGGCATTTAGAACTTATTCCATTTGCAATGAGCTGCGCAAGAACCCAAAGACGAACCTGAAAGGAATCGGCGTGATTTTGACTATGGTGGACAAGGGTGCGGCCACGAGAGAGACGCGGGAAGAATGCCAGAGAGTGCTTGGCCCTACCCTGTTCAAGACTGAGATACCTAGCGCTTTGGCCGTGAAGACATCGGTGAGAAGATGTGTGCCGGTATGTTATTCTGCCAAAACACAACCGATTGGCAAGAGCTATGTGGCGGCTTATAAAGAGTTGAAACAGCGGCTTGAAAAACTGGATAAGGAGGAAAAGTGAGATGGGTTTGAAATCAAAGCCGAAGAAAGGCAATGAAAAGAAACTGAACATTCCTACCAGCAGTGCAGCAAAAGAAGTGAACGATAACGATGCCGGCCGTGCCCTGGTTGGAAAGATCGTTGGTAATAAGACCATTGAGTTTGAAAATAAGGATATCAGCCTGGCAGACATCCGGCTGAACCCAGACAACGAGATTTTTCGCCAGAATGACAATGGAGAAGATATTGAAATATTAGCCGAAGACATTAAGCGCAATGGCCTGCTGCACAACCTGGTCGTGTTCCCGGAGCAGGAAGATGGTAAGACGGTATATGTTTTGCTTTCTGGCGAGCGGAGATACCGGGCATTGATGCTGCTGCAGGAACAGGATGCGACCTGGAATGCGGCCAAGAACTGTAATGTAGTTACCACTCCCCTATCCCCCAATGAAAAGAAAGTTATTTTGTACAGCGCGAACCTGCAGGTGCGTGGTGGTTTTGGTGATGAAATGATTCGGCGCAAGGCAACAGTTGAATTTATTGAGTGTCTGCAAAAAGAGCCATATAACATGAACCAGGCCGAGGCCAAGAAAGCCCTGAAGGAAATCAGTGGTGCAGTTGGGCGGACGATTGATAAAGACATACGAATTGAACATACGCTAAATAAGCAGCTGCTGCAAATGTTAGATGAAAAGTATCTGACACGAAATGAAGGCGAAGAATTAACAAGGCTCAACCAGGAACAGCAACAGAGAATTGATTCTTTGTTTGAGGAACTTTTTGCCATTGAAAACCCAGAGGTAAAAGATCTACAAGACGAGATCAAGAATGAAGTTATGGCAGGGTTGAAAAACGTTTGGAAAGGCGGCTCAACGGAAGAGCGCGACCAACTTTTTGAAGATGTACTGACAGAGCTGAAAAACGGAATTAAAACACTGGTTGAAAAAGAAACGGAAAACGCAACTGAGGAAACTGAAAAACAGGCTGCACTTGAACGCGAGGTGGAGGTAGCTGAAAAGAAAGCCGAAACCAAAACATTTGTTCAGAAAACTTTACAGCCGCTGGCCGGTAAGATTGGTAAGAAGATTGCAACGCCGGCATATAAGAGAGGACTGAAAAAGATGAGCCAGGAGCAGCGGGAAGAAGACATTAAGACGCTGACCGAGCTGATTGAAAAAGCTGCGAAGCTGAAAGAGCTGCTGGAGACGGTTAAGTGATGGCAAAGGAAGTAAAAATCAACCTGCGGCTGAGTATGCGTGTACGCGAGGTGCTGAACGACGAGGCCGAGGTTGAAGATACCCGCATTGGAACCGTGACAAACCGGCTGTTGCAGGAAGAGCTTGGCAGGATGATGGCGGTAGGTGCCGACCGCTGCGTGATGAAAGATACCAAAGAGTACCGGGCTTTGATGCCGCACCTGGAAGGAAGCTATGTGCTGCCGACAGAACTGGAAATCAACCGGCACATTACAACGCGGCTGGATGACAAGAACTACCCGCAGGTTTCTTTGTACTTTACAAAAGAGCAGGCAGAGTTTATGGCCGGACTGGTGAAAAAGCAAAGGATACGAGGAACCCTTTACCATGACGGCAGTGTGAAATCTTACCGGTATGTGATTGTGGGGATGCTGTTGAAGAACCCGTTGTTAGCTGATTTTGGCCTGAACTAAAAAGATAGCCCCCGTCCGCTGGGTGACAGTGGATAGGGGCTTTGTTGTTTTATTCGCTGACTTTTACTGCAAAGTTTTTAAGCTTTTGATAACAGTCAACGTAGAGTTCCTGCTTATCGCCGTTATAGGTAACTTCGTAATACAGGCCGTCTTTGACAGGGGTGGTGAAAAGACCTTTATTGTTTTGAAGAGTTTTACACGACCAGACGGTGTAGATATCATCCGGTGACAGATAGACACCAGTTACATCAGCGTTATCATTGAAGTAACGGGAGATGGCGGTGCAGGCAGCCAGTTCAAATTCTTTAGGATTCATGGACGGTACCTCCAGTAGAGTTACAGGTTACATCAGGCGGTGCTATCCAGGGGGTTGTAGTGGGGATAAACGGCATGTTATCAATCGGCTTGGTGTTTGGCGTTACCGGCAAAATTGTTTCGCCCTGTTCGGTTGTGATGGTGCGTTTGATGAGATGGCCGGCATCATCAAATTCTTCTGTAAAGGTAAAGATTGTTTTACTCAACTTTCCAGCCTCCTTCCTTATCCCAGGCAATGAGCTGGTTAAGGGTTTTGGGGGTATAATCATGCAGCATACAGCCAACGTTGATGATGTTGCCCTTGTTACTGGCGATACCGACCGCGTTATCACGCAGTTCTGCTTTCCACTTGGCGAGATAGGTGTTCTCACGGGTGTTATGGACGTGGCCGCAGAGCATGTAGCACTCCGGCGAATAGGAGTGGTTGTAGAACATGATAGGGTAGTGGCAGAGAATAAGTTTATATTTGCCGGCTGTGAGTTCATCATAACCCTTGATGGAAGAAAAGTAGCGCATCATTTCCGGTGAGATTTTATCGTGGTTGCCCTTAATAAGATGGATATGACCATTGAGCTGTTCAAGGATCATAGGAGCTTCGGACGGGTCCCAGAACATATCGCCAAGGACATAAACGTTATCGCCCGGAGAGACAACGCTGTTCCAGCGCTTGATAAGCTCCGCGTGCATAGAGGGCAGGTCAAGAAACGGACGATCATCGAAGCGGATAATGTTACGGTGAGAAAAATGAAGGTCAGCAGTAAAGAAATTCATAGAGAAATCACCTCTGATATGGTAAGATAAAAGAAAAAGGCAAGGAGTGGTTATGAATGGCAGGACCGACAAGCGTAAGATTTTGCAATGAGATGCTGGAGCTGTGCGGCTACCAGGAGGATGCCCTGAATGAATGGAAACAGCGGATACAGGAAGGGGACAGCTGCACAAGAGAACAATACATCCAGATTGAAAAGGAACAGCAGGCGCTGCGAGAGATCCAGGCAAAAATCACGGATTATTTTAAGGTGCGGGCCAAATTTGACGAGGAGTTTGAAACAGCGTTTGAAGTGCCGAAGCGGAGTTTGTTTGGGCATGCACAGCCGCGAGTGGTGGTAAGACGAAGAAAGTAATCAATCCGCCAGGTCGGCTGAAACGGTAACGAGTTTTGCGATTGCGTCTTGAACAGAGGCTGATTCCTTATCTTTGAAGAAAGAGTCATAATCGAACCAGCGGTTGTTGATGATATTGCCGATGATTTTAACGGTGCTGCCCCAGCCCTTGGTAGCGACACGAATGTATTTACCTTTCATGTCTTCCAGACGGGAAACACCGACGACATCCATGATGCGCATGATAGCCTCCATACCGATGGCAGAACCCTCGTAAGAATCTTTTTCATAGCTGTCGGGGTAGACTTTGCCAAGGCAGTAACCGCCGTAAACAACATCCCAACTGGCAGCTTTGAGAGTAAGATCAAGAGAGAGACAGCAATAATTTGTGGTTGAAAGAGATACGTTTGTAATCTGAGCGTTCTCAATGGTGTAGCCTTCATCAGTGAGCGTTTGTGCGGTATATTTTTTCATGGCGTGTACTCCTTAATGTTTACTGCTGCTGATATGAGGCCAGAAGAAGATGCCGCCGATCAGGCAGGTCCAGGCGTATGTGGAGGGTAGCATTTGCGGGGTGAAGGATGCGGTATTGAATAACTGGTTCAATGTGGAGCAGATGGCGGTGCCAAACATAGGCACCAAAATAAACTTGGCGAGAGCCAGGTGAAACCAAAAGACCAAAAAATAAACCAGAACGGTAATAAGAATGCCGGTAAGAATTGAAAGAAGTTTATCTGTATTAGCTGTCATTGATTACATCTCCTGTGCAAGTGCGGCGATACGGGAACGGTAGATTTTTTGGAGCTTGACCTCGCCATAGAAATCCTGACCGCGGAAGACCTGGGAGAGGCGGCGCATGCCGTTGTTATCGCCAGAGTAGATATCGAGATCGACCTGGGCGTCATAATCACCATCAATGATACAGATGGAATCTTCGCCGATACGCTGAAGAGCAAGCCGCATCATTTCAATATCAAGGTTCTGGGCCTCGGTAATATAGACGGCGCAGTTCATGCCGGTGGTATCGAAGCCACGCAGGTCCGAGAAGGGGAGAAGCTGGATTTTGTTGGCGTCGATATAGCGCTGGAGTTCCATAGTATCGCCGAGTTTAGCGCCGAGCATGTTGCCGATTTGGCTGTCAAGCAGCTTTTCATCGCGGGTGCCGGGGTAAAAGCCAAGGCGAGCAGCGCCGGATGTGGCGCAGGGGTTGGTGAACACGATGATTTTATCAATCTTGTGGGTTTCAAGCAGCTTGAGCATGTGAGCCAGAGCCAGATAGCTTTTGCCAGTGCCGGCAGGACCGCACAGCATGGTGATTTGGTTATGTAAAAGGCTATCAAAGGCGAGCATCTGGTAGATATCTTTCTCCTTGGCCCTGACAGCGCCAAATGCCTGCGTTTTGAAGGGCTTATAATCCACCGCGACATGTGTTTACCGCTTGCCCACTTAAACGCCTGTACGGAGCTGTCTGCGGGGCTGTGAGCGATAAGATATTGATTGGGGATAAGGCCAAAGGTATTTCGTTCCGGCTGCTCATAGAGGGCAGCGTATTGCTCATCGGTTGGAGTGACCTCCAGAAAGCCGGTATAGCTTTGGCGGGGGAGAAGATCCTTGGAGGAGCAGACGGGCAGGTGGGCGAGGGAAGAGGCCAGGTGTTTACAGCAAAGATCGTCCGTGCAGAAGATCATATCCTGGTTTTGGCTGTATGTTTTCCAGGCCGCATAAATGATGATGGAATCCGGGGTGTTGGGCAGTGTGCTGCGAAACGGGCAGGTATCATCGTTCAGATAATCGGTAGCATTGGAAACTTGATAAAGGTCGGAATCGTGGGCGCTATCGAGATAGTGAGCCATTTGGCGGGCACGATAACGAACGGACTCATCTTTGGTGCGGCTGGTTTTGATGGATTCCAGCTCCAGCAGGGTTTGGACGGAGATAATAAATGGACGATCGACAACATGTGCGCCCATATTGAGCAGGGCACAGGTATCATAAAAAATAAGCAGAGAGAATTCCCCCTTTGAACGTCTATTGCAGTTTGAAAACCGCTGTGATATACTGAACGCATAAAATATTTTGTAGGAGGTTAGCACGATGCCGAGAACCAAGGGAAGCAAGAATAAAGTAAAAGCTGCCGGTGTTGATTACGAAAACCTGATTGCCGCTGCTCAGAAAGAAAAGGAAGAGGCGGAAGCCGAAGTTGCCAAGACCAATGCCAGCATTGAGGAGCTGAAAACTGACCTGCAATCCATGAAAGAAACCTTGAAAATGCAGAAGGCGGATGTGAAGGCCGCGGAGAAAAAGCTGACCAAGCTGGAAGAGAAAAAGGCCAAGGCGGACATTGCTGCTAAGGCGGAAGCAAAGAAAATTCAGGCGCAGGAAATGATCAACCAGCTGCTGGCAAACGGCATGAGTGCTGATGAGATTTTGGAAAAATTAAAGTAATAGGATGGACCGTGTGGGTGGTTGTGCCTGCACGGTTTTTTGTTTGTGAATCAGTACAACTCCCAGTAAGATTTGACATCTTTACCGATTTCAACTGATAACTTACGAGCAATCAGGCGGGCGTGGTTGTACTGGGCTTTAATACCGTAAAAATAAGAAGCATCCATAAAGGACAGGTTATCTTTGGCAACAGCATCAGCTGTTTGAATATTCTCACGGTTTTTACGCAAAAGATCGTCCTGATAGAGCTGTAACAGGCGCAGCAGTTCTGATTTTTCTGATAATGTCATAAATAATAAACCCCATACCCACCCGCGCGTTAAGAGCGCAACCTTGAATTGTTTTTGTTACTTATTTAGAGCGTTAATTTGATCCATCAGCTCACGAATTTCAGCGGTTTCCTGAACGGGTTCTGCGGATTCCAGAAAGAAAATGCTATGTTCGGTTGTGATGGCAAGCTTGGCATAACCTATATCCAGGATAATTTCGAGCTCTTTAACAAGGCCGGTATGTAAGAAGCCAGACTTGGAAGCGCCGAGGTTGTCTTTGGAGTATTCAAACCAGGCAGGATAGCCGGGGCCAAGGAAAGAAATACCCTTGAAGGTGCTGCCGATGCGGCGAAGGTAATCGTCCTCGGTGCGGGTTATGATACCATCGGGGTATGTAATGTCTGACATAACCCAGGTGGGAGAGATTTTTTCAAGGGCGTTTGGAACAAAAGTAAGATTCATTAAGTGTTGCCTCCGATGAGACCGTGCTCCTGCAGAAAGATGATAAAGTCGTCCATGGATAAGTTTTCTTTGAAGAAATCAAAGTTATAATCCTTGGTGGAACATTCTTTGTATTGCGTCCGGATGATAACAGGAGCTTTGAAGGTTTTGGCTGTGATTGTATAATGCCCTTCATCACAAGAAAATGTAACAAATTCCTCATAGAGCAGGGATTTGCCAGCACTGCAACATGAAAAACTGGAAGAAGAAACAGTGTCATAAAGTTCTTTGAAAGTATGAAAGCTCTGAAAACGAAGAGGAGGTGGGCCTTCCTTGAAAAGATAACTACTATTAAGACACTTGCTAATATCGCCTAGGTCAAAAAAATATCCTACATGATAAAGTTTGTGCATTACTGTTCTCCTGTGCTTCCGAAAGATCCGCTACCGCGGTCTGTATCAGGGAGTTCTGTGACCTGGGTGACGGTGCAGTGGACAACGGGTTGGACGACCAGCTGGGCGATACGATCCCCGATGGCGAACGCCTGAGGTTCATTGCTGTAGTTATGTAAGGCCACGATGATTTCGCCGGTATAGTTTTCATCAATGACACCAACCATATTAGCCGGGGCGAGGCCGGTTTTGGTGGCAAGGCCGCTGCGGGGATAGACAGCGCCGAATGTGCCGTGGGGCAGCTTGATGGCGATGCCGGTATGTACTTTAGCGGTCATGCCAGGCTGGATAATACAGGTGGCAACGATGACGGTACCGGGAGCTTCCACACTGATGGCGTGCAGGTCCAGTCCGGCGTCCGTGGGGTGAGCATAGGAGGGGAGGGGGATGTCGGAGGCAAGAGGTTTGACGGAAAGTTCATCCTTAAAAACGACATCGCCTTCATCCAAAACTGTACCAGTAGACACGATTTCACCGAGATGATCGACTTTTGTATCATAGATGGGGTAGGTATAGTTTACATACGGGGTTTCATAGTGCATAAAGTACCTCCTTTACTTATACAGACCAATCATCTGGCGGCGAAGATAGCTAAACCAGGCGCGGAACATGGCGCGATAATTGGGCTTGGCCGAGGGAACTGGTGTCGGAGTGGTCACAGGTTCGGGAGTTGCGGTTGGTGCCGGAGTAGCTGTGGGCGTAACAGTCGGTTCCGGGGTTGGTTCCGGTGTGGCAGTAGGTTCAGCGGTGGGCGCAGGAACGGGGCCGAGCCACTGAGCGTAGAGGTCCATATTGCCGGTACAGACATATTCCTGATGAGGGGAATACCAGGTGCCGGAGCCGTCGGACTCTGTGTTCCAGCCGTTGAAGGTGTTGGCACCGTAGGTGGGCTTGGAATCAATGATCTGATAAGTTTTGCCTTCCTCCTGCTCATACTTTTTGGTGGCGAAAGAATAAGTCGGGCGGGACCAGTTGCTCCACCAGCAGCCGCCATTGGCGTGATAGGTGACGATGTAAGTGGTGGCGGCGGTTTCGGGCGTGGAAGACTCGGCATAGGCGGTGGCGCTGAGCCGGGGGCAGAAAACAATCAAAACAAGCGCCGTGAAGAACGCTGAGAAGAGCACGCCAAAGCGAAAAAATTTGTTGCATTTATTGAGATTCATAGTTAATCCTCCTTGAGGTAAAGGCCGCAATGGCACTGGCCGGAAACCTGAGAACGAAACTCCTGACACATACATTTGTTGGCCGGGATATGCTCAATGCGACAGGGACAATAGCCGTTATTGGATTTGATGGAGGCGCGGAATTCTTCGACCTCCTCTTTTGTCCAGCTGGGGTTTGTAATAATTTTCATTTGTACTCCTTTTGAAACAGGATTGTTTTATCAATCGGTACATTTCCTCTGAGTTCATAAAAACGTTGATTCGTTTTTGGATTGTCAAGGCCGCCGAGTTCAGAGACATACGGGCCAACCTTGATAAAATTGAAGTATGCGCCGTAATCGCGCGGTCCATTGTCATACATCAGGTGAACAAAACTTGGGTAGTCAAGACCTGTGTAGAGGCATGTTTTCAAGTTGTACTGATGTGCGATTTCGCATGCTTTCAGTAGTTCGATTTTGTTCTGGTCGCCGCCCATAAAACACACGCAGGTAATCATGGACCGGTATTTATTGATGACCGATGGGAGATTCTCCAGCAATGGGTTGCCGCTATACTCCCATAAAAATTTGGAGTGGCAGTCAGGGCAGTGATGCGGACAGCCTGTAATATCAAACACAAGGCTTATCTCTCCGGGAACTTCTTGGAATGTTACATCATAGTGACTATACAGAAGCGGTTTGCAATCAGTCTGCATAATAGCGCTTCGCTGCCTCCTTTTGACGGGCTTCAGAGAAGCTGGATACGCGCTTGAGATAACCAATGACACGGGTTGCATAGTCCAGGTTCTCACTGCCGCACTTAGGGCATTTACGCAGGTGGTGTTTAGAAATGTGTCCGCAGTCATTGCAGATGGTATTCGGCACATTCACCGTCCAGTAGGGGCACCCAGTCTTGATAGCCACATTCATCAGTTTGCAGTACTGCTCCTTATCCAAATGTTCTTCCAGATTCAGATGCAGAGCGCTGCCGCCGTCCAGATACTGCGTCATTTTGGAGCCGTGAAGCATGAATTTATCAAGCGGCTTGGTAGGATCTTCGACAACATAGAAGTAACTGTTGTAGCAGTCACGCGGAACTACAAAGCCATCCTGCTTATCCCATTTTGCGTTCTTGACACCAAGGTTTTCAGCGGGGACATATTCTGTGTTAAACATAATGCCGTCAGAGCGATCTGCCTTGTTCTCGTCATAGATGACCTTGAGCACTTTGTTCGTAAAATCAACATAGTTTTGGTCGTCCGGGGAGATGGTGTAGCCAAGGAATTCACAGCCCTCAACAAAGCCGTTAATGCCAATGGTCAGGAACTGCTTATCCAAAGAGATATATCCGGCATCGTAGATAGGGAGCAGCTTTGCATTGAACTCGTCTTTCAAAATTGCGTTCCATGCCTTGAGGTAAACATGGATGTCTTTGACTTGTTCACGAACGGCCTCGCAAATATCACGGCCATTGGCAACAGCAGTCTGGATTAGGCGATTCATATTGATGGTGATAACACCCTTAGACCCAGTAGCCACGCCGCCAGCACCAAGAGTATAACTGAAGGTATTGTCGCTCATTTCATTGCGCAAACGGCAGCAGGATGCCAGAGAGTCCACACTGTTGGAACGATAGATAAAGAAGCTATGGCCTTTAGAAAGCATTTCGGCAGCATTGTCAGCCCATTCCTTATCGACATAATCAGTGCCATCATCCAGCAGGTTCAGCGTCTCGACAGGGAAGGTGAGAATCTTCTTCAGACGCTCCTGATTCAGCCATTCCATAAAGCGCTTTTGCAGCCAGGATACAGACTCCCACTGCATTTCTGTGCCATCAGGAAATACGAAATCAGAGAACATGCCCTCAAAATACGGCTTGTCGAAGTATGCGCAGTTCCAGAAGATGGACTGGAAATTACGAGCAGCGGCAGGCTGATTCAGAGAATAGACAACCTGCTCAAACTGGTCAGTAATAACCTTGTCGATGGTGCGATGACGGCTGGAAAGATCAACTACCTTATCAGCGTGCAGGTAATAATCATCGCCATAGTCCTTGCGGATAAAGTAATCAAGATAAGGGATAAACTCAGGGGTGGCAACTGCACCGGCAAACTGAGATGCAATGGCAAAGCACAGGTTGATAAATTCACCGCAGAAGGAATCAAGGTTGTGAGGAGCAGATGAACCGCCGCCGATGCTTTCCAGACCATTGAACAGGAACGGGTACATGGTAATGGAGACGCAGTACGGCAGGCACGGATTTGTTTCGTCATGGCGGTAAATAAAATGGTGGTCAAGCTGGTAAATGTACTTGTCGGCATACTCCTGACCGTACAGCTCTTTGATTTTTTGCCACATACGCAGACGGTTGATGCCGATACCATCCTTTTTATAAAGTTCACCAGTCAAAGTGGTGACATTCTTGCATTCCACATTCGCGTTCGCATCAACCTTACTGCCAGTGGCTGCGTTGCTGGATGCGGCATACT